>OIZT01000012.1_pt1 | contig 193724 bp, 196 predicted proteins | sample 1588611 | NCBI WGS metagenome assembly OIZT01 (sample SAMN03283278) | human gut metagenome | biome: human-associated habitat; material: feces | host: Homo sapiens | place: Peru | collected 2012
CATATTCTTGAGGAGTTATTCCTGCTTCTTCTGCTTTCTTTTGTATTTTTTCTCCGTGTTCGTCTAATCCAGTTAGAAACCTTACTTCTTTTCCTTTTTGTCTATTGTATCTAGCAAGTACGTCTGCAAGTATTGTTGTGTATGCTGTTCCTATATGGAATTTACCACTTGGATAATATATTGGTGTTGTTATATAAAATTTATCCATTTTTTTCACTCCTTTTAATTAATCTCATTGCTAGTATATACCAAAATATGCTTTGTAGTCAAGTTTATCCTTATAAATGTTATCCACATCTAAAATATTTTGTTGACACTTTTGATTCTTTTTTTTATTATTAAATTGGCGATGTTTATGAATGAAGAAAATTTGATTAAGTATTATAATAAATTTAATGAGGATAAGAGACTTACTAGAAGGCACGGGATTGTTGAGTTTAATACTTCTATTCATTATATTTTGAAGTATTTGGGCGGTGAAGGCAAAAAGGTTCTGGATGTTGGTGCTGGGACTGGTAAGTATTCTGGTTATTTATATGATAAAGGGTATGATGTGACTAGTGTTGAACTGGTTAAACACAATTTAATGACTATTAAAAAGAATTATCCTTATATACCAAGTTATATTGGAAATGCTTTAGATTTAAGTAGGTTTGATGATAATAGTTTTGATGCAGTTATTTTATTTGGACCTATGTATCATTTGATTAGTAATGATGATAAAGTGAGAGCTCTTTTGGAGGCAAAGAGAGTGGTTAAGACTGGTGGGTTTATTTTTATTAGTTATTATATGAATGATTATGCAATATTTAAGCACGGATTTTTAGATAGAAATATTTTAGATTCTATAAATAATGGGCTTACTGATGATAATTTTAAAATTGTTTCTAAGATGGATGATTTATATAGTTTTGTTAGACTTGAGGATATTAATAAGTTTAAAGATTTGGCTGATTTAAAAAGAGTTAAGATTATTAGTCAGGATGGACTTACTGATTATTTTAGAAGAGATATTAATAGTTTCAGTGATGAAGAGTTTGAACTTTATTTAAAGTATCATTTGAGTATTTGTGAAAGGGAAGAATTTCTTGGCAGTTCGAGTCACGTTTTAGATATACTTAAAAAAGATGAAGAGTTTTAGTTTTCTTCATCTTTTATTATTAGACTTTCGCCAGTCATTACACTTGGTTTTTTTATTTCATACATGTCTATTATAGTAGGTGCGATGTCTTTTAGTGCACCTTCACTTTTTATTTTGTATTCTTCATTACAGATTATAAATGGTACTTTGCTTGTTGTGTGACTTGTAATTGGTGTACCATCTTTGTTTAGCATTTTTTCTGCATTACCGTGGTCTGCTGTTACGATTAAGTCATAGAATTGGCTATTTGCTTTTTCAAATATTTTACCTAAGCAGAAGTCTGTTATTTCTATTGCATCTACTACTGCTTTATAGTTTCCTGTGTGTCCGACCATATCTGGATTTGCAAAGTTTATTAGCATAAAGTCATAGTCATTTTCCATTTCTTTAAGCGCAGTTTCTGTTACTTCGCCAACACTCATTTCTGGTTTCATATCGTAGGTTGGCACGTTTGGACTTGGTACTAGGAATTTTTCTATACGATTACTATTTAAGTCTCTGTCTCCATCAAAGAAATGTGTTACGTGTGCATATTTTTCAGTTTCTGCTATTCTTGCTTGTGTGAATTCAAGCTCATCTAAATATTCTCCAAGAGTGTCTTTAGGTTTTTCTGTATTAAATGCATATGGTATGTTTTTATGGATGTTAAATATGGATACAAATTTTGTTTTTTCAAAGTGTTTTGTTTTAAACATTTTAAAGTTAGGGTCTGTTAGAGCATCTATTATTTCTTTCATTCTTTCTGGTCTAAAATTTATGAATAAAACTGCATCTTTTTCTTTAATAGTGCATCCTTCATTAATTATGCTTGGGTTTATGAATTCATCTGTTATGTCTCTTTTGTAATGTTCTTTAAAGCATATGTCTGCATTTGGAAATACATTTCCACTTTCGTATACCATTGCATTGTAGGCTTTTTTGATTCTTTCCCATCTGTTGTCTCTATCCATTGTGTAGTATCTTCCACTTATTGTGCCTATTACACCTAGGTTAAGTTTTTTTGCTTTTTCCATAAAGTCATTTACAAATTTAACTCCACTTCTTGCATATGTATCTCTTCCATCTGTTATAAAGTGAAATACCACTTTTTCTACTTTTTTTAGTTTAGCCATTGCAAGTGCTGCATAGAAATGATTTATACTAGAGTGAACTCCTCCATCTGATAGTAAGCCTATTAAATGTAATGTGCTTTTATTTTCATTTACGTAGTCCATTGTTTCATTTAATACTTCATTATTAAAGAATTCTTTTGTTTTTATTTTATCATTTATGTATGTTAAAGCACCTAGATTTATTCTTCCACTTCCAATTGTCATGTGTCCAACTTCTGAGTTACCCATTTGTCCTTTAGGAAGTCCTACTTCTAGGCCACTTGCTTCTAGTTCAGCGTGTGGAAATACTGCTAAAAGTTTATCCATTACTGGTGTTTTTGCTTCTTTTATTGCATTACCATAATCACTTTTATTTATTCCATAACCATCTAATATTAATAATATAATTTTTTTCATTAATTTGTTTCACCTAGATATATTCTAGCACAAGTTTTAGAGTTTTTAAAGTATTAGCTTATGCTTAGTTTATCTAATCTCATTTTGTCTGCTATTGTTACTATGAATTCTGAGTTTGTTGGTTTGGCACGGTCTATGTCTACGGAGTGGCCAAATATTTCTTCCATTAGGTCCCAGTCGCCCCTGTTCCAAGATACTTCAATTGCGTGTCTTATTGCTCTTTCAACTCTTGTTACACTAGCGTTATATTTTTTTCCTATTTCAGGATATAATTCTTTAGTTATTCCACCTATTAAGTTTTGATCTTTGTATACCATTGTTATTGCATCTCTTATATATTGGTATCCTTTGATGTGAGATGGTATTCCTAGTTCGTGAAGTATTTTAGATACTTTTATGTGAGTGTCGTTATTTCCAAAATCTATAACACTGTTCTCTCTTCTGTCACGTGTTGCATCCATTATTCTTTTTTCTAGGTCTTTTAAGTCAAATGGTTTTAGTACAAAGTATCTTACTCCAAATTCACTTACGTTTCTTATAGTTTCTTGTTCGTTATAACTTGTTACTACTATTACATTGGCTTTTATTTTGTTCTCTTTTATTTGTTCAAGGACAAAGAGCCCATCTTTTTTAGGCATTATTAGGTCTAATAGTACACAGTCGTAAGTATTTTCTTTAATTTTATTCCAAGCTTCTAGACCATCATATGCTTCATCTACAACTTCAACTGTTTTGCTTTCTAGAAAATATTCTTTAAGCATTTCAACCATAACTTTATTGTCATCTACTACCATTATTTTCTTTTTCATCTTCTACCTCTTTCTAGTTTAAATTATAGTACATTTATTATAAAAGGTATATGTGTTAAAAAGTGCTAATTTTGTCTTATTTTGTCGAATTTTGTCGTTAATTGTCGAAATGAAAAGAACCTATTCATATTTTAGGTTCTTTAATATGTTTTTTACTTCATTTATGTCTGTACTTATTTTTCCCAAAATTACTCCATCAGTTACGGCAAGTATTTCGTTTATGTTATTTATATTTACTGAGCCTCCATATAGGAATGGCACGGTTTCTTCAAAGTGTTTTTCAAAGTATTCTTTCAGGAATTTTGATAAGTAACTTATGTCTTTTATATTTACTTTTTCTCCTTCGATTTTGGATGATGGCTCGTATGCGATATATAGGTTTTTTAGGGATGAATATTCTATTCCTTTAAGGTAATATTTTAATTCTTTTTTAATTGTTGATAAGTTTTCATCGTGGCCTATGCAGAGAATTGTTTTGAAGCCCATATTTAAGCTTACAAATAGTTTATTTTTTATTTGTTCATATGAGTCTAGTTTTAACAAAATTCTTTCTGGATGTCCGACTATAGTGTATGTTGCATTTATGTTTTTTAGTGATTCTAAACATATTTCTCCTGTGTATGAACCATATTTGTAAGTGTAGAAGTTTTGGGTGCCATATGAGATGGTGCTGTTTTTGAATAGTGATAAATACAATGTATTTGGAAAAAGTACAAGATTTTCTTTTGTCTTTATTTTTTCTATTTCTTTTTTGTATTTTTCTATTTCTTCTATTGATAGATAGCATTTATGATTTAATATGATTGTTTTCATTATGCCTCCATTATTTCTAGTGCAGGAAGTATTTTGCCTTCTAAGTATTCTAAACTCGCTCCTCCACCTGTTGATAAGTAGTATGGAGTAAAGTTATATTTTTTTGAAGCAGCACCTGCATCTCCTCCACAAACTACTACTTTTCTTTCATCTTTTTTTAGAAATTCAAATAGTTCTTTTGTACCATTTTCATATTTCTCTTCTTCATATTTTCCCATTGTACCATTCATTAGTATTAGTGGTTTGTTTTTTAGCATTTTTTCAAATAGCTTTATTGTTTCTGGGCCGATATCAAATATGCTTTCATCTTTGTTTATGCTTCCTACTTCTTTTATACCATTTTCCGTTACTACATCAATTGGAAATACTATTTTATTAGTGTTTATTAATTCTTTACATTCATTTAAGTAATCATCTTCAACGTAAGTGTTTCCTACTTCAAAGCCTTCACTTTTTAGGAAAGATGCACACATAGCTCCTCCTACTAAAACTTTGTCTGATGTAGGAAGTAAGTTTTTTATTACTCCAATTTTATCGTTTACTTTGGCTCCCCCAAGTACTAGAACTTTTTTTTCTTCCTTTATTTTGTCTAGTTCTTTTATTTCTTTTTCAATAAGGAATCCGACTACGTGAGGTAAGTATTTACTTATTCCATAAGTTGATGCGTGAGCGCGGTGGGCTGATGCAAAGGCATCTAGTACGAATACGTCTGCTAGGCTTGCCCAGTATTTTGATAGTTCTTCATCACAGTTACTTTCTAGTTTGTCTGGATAGTCAAGAGTTCTAGTGTTTTCTAAAAGAAGAATTTCTTTTTCTTTAAGTGAGTTTATCTTCTTTTCTAGTTCTTTACCTTTTAGTTCACTACTAAATTTAATCTCTTCATTTAATAATTTACTTAATTCGTCTTTTACTGGTAATAGAGTTAGAGTTTCACTGTCTTCTTTTGTTTTAACTTTTCCTAAGTGTGACATCAATATTATTTTACAATTTTTTTCTTTTAAATAGTTAATAGTATTTAGTGAACTTGTTATCCTGTTATTGTCTACTACTTTTCCATCTTTAATACTTACGTTATAGTCTACTCTTAGTATTACTTTTTTATTTTCTAAGTTTATGTCTCTTATTGTTTGCATTTTATCACCTTATATCTATTATACTATTTTTATTAGATTATAAAATTATTTTTGTTAATTTTATACATAGTGTTTACTTTTACAAATAAAAAGCAGTTCTTTTGTGAACTGCTTCTATTTTATTTTTCGTTTTTTAAGTATCTTTCTATTAAAACTTTTTTTATTGCTTCATCATCATTTTTCTTTTTTTCTAATCTTTCTCTTTCTTCTGTAGCTTTTCTTGTGTAATTTAAACAAGATTTTATTATTTCATCAACAATATGAATACCATTTTTTTCTTCAAGTTGTTTATCAAGTTTTTTGTAGTTATATAGAATTTCATTTACGTAATCTAAATTAAATAACCCTAAGTCATAGCTTTTATCTAAACGATTTAGCCATTTATCAAAAATTATACAGTATTCAGGCAGTTTGCTTCTAGGTGTGTTAAATTTAGGATTTCTACTATAAGAATAACGTTCATATGATTTTTGAGGTTCTAAATATATAACCGGTATTTTTTTGCCTGTTAATAATTCTCTTACATAAAAAGGTGATTCTCCTGTTTTAAATAATATATCTTTGCCAGTTTTTTTATTTCCTTTTATTATTTCACTGCTTGCAAAATAAACATCACATAATCTTCCTGCATTTCTATCTTGCAAAAAGAATATTTCGCCTTCATAAATACCTTCAGTCAAGAACACTTCTTTTATAGCTTTTAATGTTTTTATCATACTTCCACCTCTTGGTTTTATATTATATAATTTTGATTACTTATTGTAAAGAAAAAAGCACTTAGGTGCTTATAAAAAGTTTAATTTTTTTGTTCATTAATAAATCTTTTTAATAGAAATGTTAAGAAGTATGGGAAGGTGTAGAATTTGCCATTAAATCCAATGTTTTTGTTGCATAGTTTTATTCCATACGCAATGTCTTTATAGGAAGATGTATCAACTAATTTGTTTAGTGATGGAGTACTACTATCGTTTGCTTTTACTTCTACTGGAATTAAGGAATTTTTATCTCTTATGAAGAAATCCATTTCAATAGTGCTTTTAGTGTTTCTGTAATAAAATAATTCGTATCCACACGAGATTAACATATCTCCTACTATATTTTCATATATTGCACCTTTAAATGTGTTAAAATTATTATTTTCTCTTAAGTCCAGTTGGCTTTCTTCGTCTAAGGAAGCAATTAATAATCCACTGTCTCCAAAATATAATTTATATAAGTCAGGATCATAGTTTCCCTTTAATGGTAAATTCAAATTAGATAATTGATAACAAATATTTATTATTCCAGCATTTTTTAGCCATTCAACTACTCCTATGTAATCTCTACCTCTTGCATTTTTAGTAACTTTACTTATTTGGAATCTTTTATTTTCTTGTCCTAGAAATACCGGTATTTTTCTGTAAACATTTAGAATTTTAGTTTTATCTAAACCACCTGCATATTTAGTTATGTCTTCTTCGTAATCTATGAGAATTTGTCTTTGAAGTGTAAGTACGTTTTTGTAAGTTCCTTCTTCAATAAAATTCTTAACTACAAGTGGCATTCCCCCTACTACCATATATTCTTTAAATAAATTTAGAAATATGTTATATAAACTGTCTGGTATGGGTTTTATTTCTTTCATATAAGAATAAATATCTTCAATTTGTTCATCATTATAACCTTTTGCCCACAAAAATTCTTCAAAGTCCATACTCCTCATTATGTAGTCGGTTTTATTACCAACACTGTTTGATTCGATTTCTTTGTAACTAAGTCCCATTAGTGAACCACTACAAATAACATCAAATCTACCATCTTCTCTAAAAAATTTTAAAGCTGTTGCGCAGTTGGGACATTTTTGTATTTCATCAAAAAATATTAATGTTTCATTAGGTTCATAATTAAGTAAAGGATTATGATATGAAATTCTTTTTAATATGTTATCTACTTTATATCCTTCATCGAATATATCTTTATAGTAAGATTCTTCAATAAAATTTATTTCTATGAAATATTTGTAGTTTGTTTTTCCAAAATTTCTAATAGCATTAGTTTTACCAATTTGTCTTGCTCCACTAACTATTAAAGGCATTTTGTATTTACTAGATTTCCATTCTAATAGATAAGCGTCAATTTTTCTTTTCATTCTATCCATATAATAATCTCTCCTTTTATTTATTTATATTTTACCTGAATTTCCGGGAAAAATCAACACTTTGCACCTGTTTTTTACTTTTTTACATCATATTTTACACTTGTTTTGATATGTTTTGAGGTATTTTTTTCACGCGTTTTGGTCTATTTTACTCTCACTTTTTCACATAAATTCCAAAAAACAAATAAAAAAGCACATTTTTAGTGCTTCTTACACCAATATTCAGCTACTTTTAGCATTTGACTAGTGTATCCCCATTCATTGTCATACCAAGCTGATACTTTAATTATGTGGCTATTATCTGTGTTTATTGTTTTAGTTAGTAATCCGTCTACTATTGCACCTTCAGTTGAGCCAATTATGTCTGAACTTACTAGTGGAACATTTACTATTTTAATTACATCACTTGAGTTATGTTTGAACATATCGTTTACTTCTTCTTTTGTTACAGTTTTTTTAACGTTTACCATTAAGTCAACAAGACTACCATCGCCCACTGGGACTCTGTATGATGATCCTTCTAGTTTACCGTTTAGTTCTGGAATTACTTTTCCTATTGTACTTGCAGCTCCTGTTGAAGTTGGTACTATATTTAGTGATGCTGCTCTTCCACGTCTACTTTCTATTCCTTTTTTGTGAGGGATGTCTAGTGTTTCTTGGTCATTTGTTATAGCGTGTACTGTCGACATAAATCCTGATTCTACACAGAAGCACTTGTTAAGTAAGTTAAGAACTGGCGCTAAGCAGTTGGTTGTACAAGATGCTGCACTTAATACTTTGTCATTTTTATCTATTATTTTTTCATTAACACCATATACTATAGTCTTGCATTCGTCTTTAGCTGGGGCACTTATTAGAACCCTTTTTGCACCTGCTTCTATGTGACTCATACTTTTTTCTTTTGATGTGAAAGCTCCTGTACATTCTAGGACTAAGTCGACTTTTAATTCTTTCCAAGGTAATTTAGTTGGGTCACTTTCACTATAAACTTTTATTTTTTTGCCATCAATTTCAATATAATCATCTTCACAGGCAACTTTTTCTTTTATTGTTCTGTGGATAGAATCATATTTATATAGATATGCTAGTTGCAAACTATCAGTTAAGTCATTTATTGCAACAACTTCCATATTTTTCATTTCCATTATTTGTCTAAGTGAACATCTTCCTATTCTTCCAAAACCATTTATTGCTACTCTTATCATTTATTTATTCCTCCTTTTATTCAAAATATCCTCCGCCTACAAATTCTCTTAGTAATGCTGTGTTTGGAAGTGCACTTTCAGGGATGTCTAAGAAATATCTTAAAAAGTTTATTATTCTTTGTGCTTCCATATAGTATTCATTTTTGTAGTCTACTGAGTATAGTATTGGTACTGCATATGTTTTTAATACTCCAAGTTCATATATTAAAGCTGTATTTAAGACTGTGTCTGCTTCTTTTTGATATGGGAATATGGATTTTTCTTCACTTTGATTAACTACTGTCCAGTTTTTTAATGTTTCACTTGCACTGTAGCCTCTTGTTCTGTAGTCTCTTACAAGTCTTCTAATTAGCCTTAAGTCTAAAGTTGATACGTGGTTGTGTCTGTCTAGACCTAAAGGTGTGAATGGACTTATGTAGATTTTGTACTTGTTTTTTCTGTCTATACTACTTGTTAGTAAGTCGTTTAAAGTATGTATTCCTTCGATTATGATTAAATCTTTTTCTTTTAGTTTTACTGGTTTACCTTTGTACTCTTTTTCTCCTGTTAGAAAGTTATATGTTGGTAAGAGCGTTTCTTTTTTTTCTAACAAATCATTTAATTTTTGATTAAATAGTTCTATGTCTATAGCTTCTGGTATGTCAAATAAGTACTCTCCTTTTTCATTCTTTGGTGTGTTTTTTCTTTCTAAGAAGAAGTCATCAGTTGATAATACGAAGGAATTTATTCCTTTTCCTTTTAGATATAAGGATAATTTTTTACTTGTTGTTGTTTTTCCTGAACTAGAAGGACCGGCGATTAATACCACTTTTATGTTTTCAAGATTTTTTTCTATTTCATTTGCAATGCTATTAAGGTCACTGTTTTGTTTTATTTCATTTAATTCTATAAATTCTTTTATTTTTCCATCTATTACTATTTTGTTTACTTCACTTACATAGTTAACTTCAAGAAGTTTTGACCATTTTTCATATTCATCAAATACTTTTAGTACTGCTCCAATATGAGTGTATGGTGGGATTATCATATCTTCTTTTCTAGGATATTCTAACATTACACCACCATCTTTTGTTAATGTTAAGTCAAAATATTTAAGTATTCCTGTTCTACTTGGCATATTTGTATAAAAGTAATTATAGTAATCTAATAATGAATATAGTGTAACAACTTCATCAGTTACTTGTTTATATATTGCTGATTTTTCATTTTCATTTACACTATCAAAGTATTTAATGGCATCTTTTTTATTAGTACTTACTTTTTCTATTTTAAGATTTTTATTTACTAATTCTGTCATTTTTTCTTTTATTTTATCAACTATACTTTCATTAACATTTATATTTATTCTTGTGTAGATACCTTTGTCTAGTGAATGCTTTAGTTCTACATTTGTTCTTAGTCCGAATAGTTCTTTGACAGCAGTTATGTATAAAAATTTTAGGCCACTTCTATATATTCTTGCACCATCTATATTTTGTAAGTCTACTAATTCTACTTCTGAATCTTCTTTTAAAACGGTAGATAATTCTACTAATTCTCCATTTACTTTAGCAGCTATGACTGAATTTTCTTTTTTTAATTCTTTTACTAAATCTTCAAGTGTAGTTTTTTCTTTTAATACAAGTGAACCTTCGCCTTTTATGTTTATAATTATGTTATCTTTCACTTAAGACACCTACTTTCATATATATTATACCAAATTTTTATTTTTTTGAGTTATTATTTGTATAAAATTTCTGTTTTTTCGTAAATATATATTGTACGAGGTGATTAGATTATGATTATTCCTACAATTAATTTTAAAGAAGATGGTGTTTTTAAAGTCTATGATATTTATAGTAGACTTCTTAATGATAGAATTATTTTTTTAAGTGGGGAGATTACTGATGAAGTTAGTAATTTAGTTGTGAGTGAACTACTTTACCTTAATAGTCTTAGTAATGATGATATTTATCTTTATATAAATAGTCCTGGTGGGTCTGTTACTGCTGGTATGGCTATTTATGATACTATGAATTTTATTGAGAGTGATGTTTCTACTATTTGTGTAGGTATGTGCGCTAGCATGGCGGCATTTCTTCTTAGTAGTGGTGTCAAGGGGAAAAGACTTGCTCTTAAAAATAGTGAAGTTATGATACATCAGCCACTTGGAGGTGCTCAAGGGCAGGCTACGGAGATTAAAATTGCTGCTGAAAGAATTATTAAACTTAAACATAAACTTAATGATTTGCTTGCTTTAAATACTGGTAAAAGTGTTAAGAAAATTGCTAAAGATACAGAAAGAGATTACTTTATGAGTGCGAGTGATGCTCAAAAATATGGACTTGTTGATAAAGTACTTTAAAAGAGTTCACATATTAAAATGGAACTCTTTTTAGTTTATAAATTTTTGCTTTGTCATTTATTGCTTCATCTAGTGCTTCTGTAAGTAAAGGTGCTACTGAAGAGGGATGATTTTTAAGTTTATTTTTTAAATTTTCTAAATCCTTAGTAGTTAGTCTTATAGAGATACTTTTTAATAATGATAATACACTATATATCATTCTTTGGGCTTCTATTTCATTTAGTTTATTTTTAGGTATGTCTGCGATTGTTTTAATATATAAATTTGCAATAAAAAGTGATGAATCAGAGTCTATTTCTAAACTTAATCTACTTGGTAATCTTAGTCCTTCTATATAGTAATTTGTCACTAAAACAACATTTTCTGGTCTTTTAAATTTTAGTTCTAACATTGTCTTTTCTACTAGATAGTTAACAAATACTACTTTATATTTCATTTCAATTAGTTTACCTTTTAATTCTTTATTAGTTATTCTATCTATATATTCATCTAAATAATAAATATTTGAGTTATTTAAGTCATAGGTACTTACTAAAGTTAAAATGTTACTCATTTTTGTTGTTGGGTCTGTCTCTGTTAGATTACTATTTAATGTTGTTATTTTTCTGTATAGTCTTAATATATTTAATTCTTTTTCGTTTTCAGGTAAGAATAAGCCTCCTTTTATTTCACTTTTCATACCAGTTAAAATTAAATCAAGAAATTTAAGATGTTCTATATTATTTTTAATTCTATCTATAGTTAATTCTGTAATATTTTCTAAATCTATATAATGTTTAAGTATTTTATCATATTTACTAGAATCTCTTTTACCTTCTGATTCTAATTTAATTAGTTTTTCTAATTCTCCATATTGTTCTTTTGTTATGTTTAATAGTTTTGTTAATTCTTCTTGTACATATAGAATATCTTTTTCTTTCATTAGTCTCACCTGGGCTTTATTTTATTACATTAAAGTGATTTTGTAAAGAAAAATGTTGATAAAACTAGTTTTATCAACATTTGTTTTTTATGTGTTAATAATTGCTTAGTTGTTAACATTATACTTCTTTTATTGTGTATGGATTAGAGGCACTTCCATCACCGGAAGACCACAAATTATCACCCTTAATTGATATTACTGGCCTTATTACATATTTTCCAGGCCAGCTAGAAAAACCCAGTTTGCCATTACTATTATATCCTACTAGATTATTGATAAATGCAATATTTCCAGTTAAATTACTAGCTCCTTCATAAGGCCTAGCAAATAACGCAGGAGTTAGTAATGCTGTTGCAGCAGTATCTGTATTTTTTTCATTATTACTATTTACTGAATAATATGCCTTTATTTCGTTTACTTCCGTATGTGCACCACTCGCAAAAATCACTTCATCAACCGTCATAAGAGCTATAGAATAATTTATAGTTGCATATTTATTTAAAACTGAAAAAGCATCCCTTATATCGTTGCAATTATAAGAAGGATTTACACCATCAACTAGTAAATTTTTACCATAATAATAAAAATCGCTATCATTAGAGAAAGACTGTGAAATTCCTAATGTTCTGTTATTACAATAAACAGCATTTGAACTTGTATAATTTTCTAACTCTATTAGGTTTTTATTAAACCAGTTTTCTAAATATATTTTAGCACTACTATCTTTTGTATTCTCCCTACATCCATCAAGTGAAGAAGAATTGCCATATTTATAGCCAACAGAACAAGGGGTATTATAAACATCATTAAAATACATCAACTCTAATCCAGTATTGGTAGAACTAGGACTTGTTCCTGAATAAAGTAGTCTTACACTTCCATCATGATTAGTTCTTATTATTCTCCAGTACATAGGGTCTCCTACATTTGCAATGTTAATTTCTTCACAATAAAAATTATTAGTTTCTGAATTATTACAAGAATGTAAACTATCATATTTGGCATAACTTTTTTGATCTGATGAATAACCCATTACAATTCTTTTATTCTCTTTCCATGTTCCAAACTTTAACCAATTGTTCTTGGCATTTCCACTAAAATAATATACTGTAACAGGTGTGCTTCCTGCTATACTTTCTGTAGTTTTATATAAAGTCCCTGTGTTTGTTTCAGTAAATGTTGTACTAAAGTCTGTTCTTGTTTTTATAGTACTATTATCTTTCATTAAATGTGAATATAATGTTTTATCAGTAAAGTTCATTGTACAATAATCAGGCATATGTATATTAGATAAACTTACTGAATTATCAATTTTATTAAAAGTAGCAATTGTTCCATTCTTACATGTTATTTTATCTAAAGTATAATAGTTAATTAAGTTTTCATAAGATATATTAGTTTTTTCATTATCTAAGGTATAAGCCTGTATACCTTCTGGTTTTTCTAACATCTTTTCTATTTTGGATATTTCTTTATTATTTTCTTCTTTAGTATTTTTTAAATAAAATGTTAATAATAAGAAACTTATCAACATCGTAATTATTACAATATACTTCTTCATATCTTCACCTAGTATAAATTATAGGTAATATTTACCTAATTGTCAATAGTTATAAATTACCTATTTTATAATTAAAATGGTGAATATAATGAATAGATTAAAAGATTTAAGAGAAGATAAAGATTTAACACAGAAAGATATTGCTGAACTTTTTAAAATTGATCAAAGCAATTACAGTAAGTATGAACTTGAGAAGATTGGAATTCCTTTAGAACTATTAAAAAAGTTAGCTTTTTATTATAATACTAGTACAGATTATATTTTAGGAATTACTAATACTATAGAGCCTTATCCTAGAATAAAATAAGAAATGGTTATTTATCTTTAACCATTTCTTTTATTTTTCTGAATCTGTGGTTGATACCACTTTTTGTTATTTTGTTGTTTGTTTCTAGTGACATTATTTCTGCTAGTTCTGCCATTGAACTTTCAGGATATTTTTCTTTGTACATACATATTTCTTTTATTTTGTCATCTAATAGATCAAAGTCTTCTCTTTGTTTTAGTTTTTTTATGTTTTCTAGTTGTTCATTTGAAGAGAATACTATTTTATCTATGTTTGCTTGTTCACAGTTGTTTAGTCTGTTTGTCATATTTTTGTGGTCTCTATAGATTCTTATGTCTTCGTAATAGAATAGTGAGTTGTATGCATTTAATAGTTTTATGAAGTCACTTATTTTTTCACTTTCTTTTAGGTATACCATATAGTGTTTTTCTCTTTTTAGTACTTTACTGTTAAAGTATAGTTCGTTAAGTAAATCATTTATGTATGATGCTGTTATTTCATTTTCTATTATGAATTCTAAGTGATATCTACTTGTTTTAGGGTCGTTTACACTTCCACATATTAGAAATGCTCCCCTTAGGTATGCTTTTTTTTCATCTTCGTTTTCACATAGATAATTATTTGGTTTGTATTTTCTTTTACCATTTTCATCTATTAGATTTAGTGCTTCTAGTATATCCTTTAGTTTTTCTTTTATTATTATATGTATTATGTAGTTTTTGTTTAGTCTGTTTATTTCTTCTTTTTCTATTATTACTTCTATACCAAATAAGTCTTTGAGTAGTTTATATATTCTTCTTGATACTCCAAAGTTTTCTGTGTATAGAGAATATTCATTTTTTTCTATTTCTCCACTTATGTTTAATATTGCTGATAGTTCTGCGATTAGTTCTATTCTTGAGTATTCTTGGTTTAGTATTTCATTTTTTATGCTTTTTGTGTAAGACATTTTATCACCTACCAGGTTCTACCTGCGAATTTATAAGGAAAGTATACATATATTTCTGGGTCTACTATGTAAGCACGATAGTTTGCAAGTTGTATGTGTCCTTTTGCTATTGTGAAGTGTGCATGTGTTCCTGTTGTGCATCTATCGTATGCTTTTGGGTTTCCAAGTTTAATAGCAGTTGTGTATCCACCACCCATATATCCAATGATGTCATTTTTTGTTACTAGGTCTCCTACATCAAATTCTCCAAATTTTAGTAAGTGCATATAGAATGTTGTGTATGCTACTCCTTTTATGTTATGATGTATTGTTAGAATTTGACCACCACAGCCAACTTTGTATTTGTTGGCTACTACACCATCTGCTGCTGCATATATTGGCTGACCTTCTACACTTCCATATACTGCGATGTCTATACCAGAGTGTCCTTCTTCTTTTCCTGTTATAGGGCTTTTCCTGTTACCAAAACGGCTTACTACAATGTCTCCTTTTACTGGTCTTATGAAGCCTGTGTCATATGGTATTGAGGCTACTTTACCACATATTTTTAATATATCTCTTCTGTTTTTACAACCACGATTTTTATATAGAGTTATTTCTTCTTGTTTTGAACTTATTTTTTCATCTAAAGTCATTCCTATGTCTTGCATTTCGTCTATTCTTGAACCAAGTTTGTTTAGTTGAGTTTTAAGTTTAGTTCTTTCACTTTCTTGTTCAGCTTTAGTTGTTTCAAGTTCTTTTTGAAGTCTATTGTTTTCTTCTATTAGATTATTCATTTCATTTATTTGCTCTTTATTGTATTTACTTAGTTGTTCTACTATTGATACTCTGTGGATAAAGTCTGTAAATGATTTTGCTTTGAATATGTATTCTAAGTATGATTTTTCTCCACTAGATAATTGTAAGAATACTAGTATGTTGTTTGTTTCGGTTTTTTTGTCATTTATTTTAACACCTAAATCTTCTATTTTTTTGATTGTGTCTTGTATTTTTCTTTCGGTTTCTTGTATTTTAACATCTATTGTGTTTATGTTTGATTTGGTTTCTTGGTATTCTTTTTCTGTTAATTGTTTTTCGTTTTCTTTGTCTTTCTTTTCTTGTTTTAGGGCAGCTAATTCATCTAGCAAGTCGCCATATGTTTTTGTGGAAGATTTACTTAGGTTGATTTTGGCTAGATTTTCGTCTGTTCTAGCATTTAATTCACTTGGAACTAGCATTAGAATCGTTAATGGTATTATAATTAATAGTTTTTTCATTATATTTTTAAGTACCTCCTTACTGCTCTTGCAGAACCTAGGGCACCTACTACAATTCCTATACCTGCGGTTATTAGGACTACTGTTAAAAGTATTTTGTCTGGATTTATTAGTGTTATTACTTCTGTGAATAGTACTCCATTCATTTTGTCATATAGATAGATGTATCCATAGCAAGTTAGTACACAAGGTAATATGCTTCCTAGAAATCCTAAGATTATTCCTTCAAAGAAGAAAGGTAATTTAATGTATGTGTTTGATGCACCTACAAGTCTCATTATTTCTATTTGTCTTTTTCTATTGTTTATTGTTATTTTTATTGTGTTACTTATTAAAAATGCAGTTACTACTACTAGTCCTATTACTATGATTATCATTATTTTTTTGACAACATTAAATATTTTTACTAGTTCTTCTACCATACCTTCGCCATATTTAACTTGGTATACTCCATCTATTTTTTCTATTTCTTTTGCTGTTGTTCCTATTTTTTCAGTTGTTTTTACTTTTACTAAGTATTCGTTTAATAATGGGTTACTTGTTTCATCATATTCACTTAGTATGTTTCCTAGTCCTTCGGAATCATTTGACATATCTTTTCTTATGTCTTCTTTTGACAAGAATTCTATGCTTTCTATGTTTGGTAAGAATTCTATTTTATTTTTTATTGCTGCAATTTGGTCTTCGGTTGTATCTTTTTTTAGATATACTACTATTGTTACATCTTTTTCTATATCATCTGTGAAGTTGTTTACGTTTTGTCTTAGTAATATTGATACTGCTACTAATATTAGTGTTATTGCTATACAAGATATGCTTGCTAAACTTAGTGAAAAGTTTCTGAATACACTTTTTTGGGCGTCTTTTAAGTTGTTTTTTAATATTCTTAGTTTATTCATTATTCAATGTATGCTCCTTTCTCTTTGTCATCAGTAAGGATACCTTTAGATATTTTTATTACTCTTTTTTTGTATTTATTTACTATGTCTCTGTCGTGAGTTGCCATTATTACTGTTGTTCCTTCTTCATTGATTTTGTTTATTATTTCCATTATTTCCATTGATGTTGTTGGGTCTAGGTTACCAGTAGGTTCATCACATATTAAGATTTTAGGGTTATTAACAATTGCACGCGCAATTGAAACACGCTGCTGTTCTCCTCCTGATAAGTTGTCTGGATATGTTCTGTATTTTTCTTTTAGTCCTACTTTTTCTATTGCTGCCATTACTTTTTTTCTCACTTCTTTTTCAGGTAATCCATATATTTCAAGCGCAAAGGCTACATTTTCATATACTGTTAGGTTTGGTAATAGTTTGTAGTCTTGGAATACTATTCCTAGTTTTCTTCTTAGTTTGTATACTTTTCTATTTTTTAATTTTGCTACGTTTACTCCACCAACATATACTTCTCCTCTACTAGGTTTTTCTTGTCTGTATAATAGTTTTATTAGTGTACTTTTACCACTTGCAGTCGAACCTATTACAAATACAAAAGATCCCTTTGGGATTGATACATTTATGTCACTTAGCGCGGTTACACCATTTTTGTATTGTTTATATACGTTTCTTACTTCTATTAAATTCATTTTTACCTCCAATTTAATTATACATTATATTCTCAAGTCGTGAAGTGGCAAATTATACCTATTTGTACCACCATATATTTCGTATGAGTCTAGTATTGTTATGAATGCTTTTTTGTCTATTTTTATTATTTCTTCTTTTAATTTTATGTATTTTTCTGTAGGTACTACACACATTAGAAGAGACATTTTTTCTTTTTTATAACCACTTTTTACTTCTATTTCACTTATTCCACTTTTTACTTCGTGTATTATGTAGTTAGATATTTCTTCTTTTTTAGATGTGTTTATGAATAGTACTTTAGAGTCACTTATTCCTATTAGGAAGTAGTCTATTAGTTTACTTTCTATTAGTTTTATTAATAGTGCGATTATAAGCATTTTTAGTCCAAATACAAATGTTGCTAGTAATAGAATTAGTGCATTTATGATTAGTACTGATTTACCCATTGGCATTTTGTATTTTTCATTAAATATTACTGCGATTACATCAGAACCACCAGATGAGTAGCCCGCTATGTATACCATTGTGCTTCCTACACCAAATAATACTCCTATTACAACTACATCTAGAAAGGCTGAGTTGAAGTCTATGTTAAGTTTTAAGTTTATCCCTTCTGTTAGATATATTGCTAGTGTGTATACTATAGTTCCAATTATTGATGGTACTGTTTTTTTAAGTCCTACTGAGATTATTCCAATTACTAGTACAAGTAGATTACCTATTAATAGGATTTTAGATACTGGAATGTTAAATAAGTAATTAAATATTACTGCTATTCCACTTACTCCACCTGTTACATAGTTATTTGGGACACAAAAAACGTTAAATGTTAACGCAGTTAAGAAGCATCCTAATACTAATAATATAAAATTTATAATTATTTTCTTTTTCTTTCCCATTATTTTTATTCCTTTACTGTAATAATTATATCATAAATTTAGTGCATTTTCTATAGTACTTATGCAAGAAAAAAGAAGCCTTTGCTTCTATTTGTGGTATGTTTCATTGTTTTGTATTTTAAATATTCTGTATATTTGTTCTAAAAGTATTAGTCTAAATAGTCCGTGTGGAAAAGTCAGTTTTGAGAATGATAGTAGTTCGTTTGATATGTTTTTTATTTCTTCATCTATTCCATTACTACCACCTATTATGAATGTGATATTTGATTTTCCATTTGTTAATAGGTTATCTATTTTTTCAGATAGTTCTATTGTTTTATATTCTTTTCCTTCTATGGCTAGACTTATTATATATGAGTCTTTGTTTAATACTTTTAGTATTTCTTCTTTTTCTTTTTTTATGTCAGAGTCTTTTAGTTCAATTAGTTCTACTTTATGATATTTTGTTAGTCTTTTTAAGTAGTCATTTATACCATCGGTTAGATATTTTTCTTTTATTTTTCCTATACATATTATTTTTATCATATTGTTAACACCTTTTCTTCACTTGCACATTCTATGTTTGTGAAGTCTATACCATTTTCTTTCAGTACTTTAAAGTTTGCATTTAATGCAAGTTCTTCTGTGTTGTTTGTTTCTGATAAGTGGGCAAGTACTACTTTTTTTGTGTTTGGACCGATTACACGGCTTAGGTATCCTGCACATAATTCATTAGATAAGTGGCCTTTGTCTGATAATATTCTTCTTTGTAAGTATTCTGGATATGGGCCTTTTATTAGTCTTTCTGTGTCGTGATTACTTTCTAAAATGTAATATGTTTTGTCTTTTAAGTATTCTAAGTGTCTTTGGTTGATGTATCCAGTGTCTGTTATGTATACTAAACTTTCATTATTGTTTTCTATTAGATATCCATTTGATGTTAAGGCATCGTGACTTGTTGGTATTATTTTTATCATTGTTCCATAGTAGTACATTTCATCTGTTAGGTAGTTACTTTTTTCATATTTTGTTTTTAGTATGCTTTCTTCTACTTCTGGTGTTATGAATAAATCAGGTTTTACTTCTTTTAGAAATACTTTTAGTCCATATGTATGATCTGAGTGGTCGTGTGTGATTAAAAGTGCATCTATTTCTTTAGGGTCTATGTTTATTTTGCTTAGTTTTTCTTTTATTTGTTTATAAGAAAATCCTACATCTATTAAGATCTTTTTGTTTCCTAAGTCTATGAATGTAGAATTTCCTTTTGAACCACTTCCGAGTATTGTGATTTTCATTATTTGTAATTTAGAATTAATGGGTCTATGTATTCATCGTTGTATTTTACTCTGAAGTCTAAGTGTGTTCCTATACTTTTACCAGTTGAACCCATATATCCAATTTGTTCTCCTTTTTCTACTGCGTACCCTACTTTTATGTTAGAAGCAAATTTTGTCATATGCATATATATTGTTACATATCCTTTTCCGTGGTCTATGTATATAACATTTCCCATTTCATAGTGATATGTTGCTTTTATGACTGTTCCTGAGTTTGCTGCATATATTGGCGAACCGAATCCAGTTCCACATATGTCTATTCCCCTGTGGTATTCACGTTTTGGTGAACCATCTGGGTTTTTGTATACTGGGTCCCATCTGTAACCAAATGTTGCAACTATCATATATCCTGGGTTTGTTGGCCAAGCCCATGCACCTGTGTCTCCTAAGTAGTTACTTGATAATCCACCTTTTACTACTACTTCGTTTACTACTGGTGTTATTACGTTTGATGACATTTGTACAACTTGTGTTATTTGTCCATTTATTGTTTCTGTGTAGTATTCAACTCTGCTTAAACCATCTTGTCCTTTTTGTTCTGTGTATGTTGTACCTACCATTAATTTTTTATCATATTTTACTTCTCTTTTGTATGCTACTTCTTTGTCTTCTATAAGAGTGTTTTCAACAACAACGCTTACTTTTGGATTTATTAAGCCTATGTTAACAGTTTGACCTGCAAATAGCAAGGCGTTTTCTCCTACTATGTTTGGGTTAACTATTAAGAATTCTTTTATACTTAGTTCATATTTTGAAGCTATATCTTTTATTGTTTCTCCACCTGTTACGATGTGTGTTCCTTGAGAGTCTGTTGTACCAAATAATAAATATTGACTTAGTTTAGTAACGTCTGTAAATATTTCATCTTCAGCATTTATTCTTTTTTCTTTTATTGCTATGTCTTCTTTTATTTTTACGTTTTCAATTAATGAACCAGTTGTTTTTATAGGCGATTGTTTTCCTTCTAGATATTCTTCATATTGTTTTTCGTCTACAAATGCTTTTATTGTGTTATCTATTGCTTCATCAAAGTCTTCTTTTTTTAGTACATTTATTTTTGTACTGTTGCTTTCATCATAACTTATTGTTATTTCGTAACCTTTTAAAGTGAATTTAGCTTTGTCTTTTAGTCTTTCGTAAACTACACTTGCTCTTTCGACTTCTCCTGTGTATGTTAGTAATTTTGTTGTTTCTAGTCCTATTGGGGCATATATTTTATCTACACCAAATTTCTTTTTAAGGTTTTCTTGTTCTTTATCTATTAGACTATATAGTTCTTCTTCATCTTCTATTATTCCAATAGAGTTACCATCTAGGTATACTTCATAGACTGTCATAGGTTCATCACCTAGACTTTTTCGTCCAGTACCTAGTATAAATATTAGACTACTTAGTAATATTACTAATACAACTGTCCAATATGTACTTTTATTATTCATTGTTATTTTCCTCACTTCTTAAGACATTTTTGAAATTAGTATAACTTCTTTCAAACATTAAGTCTATTGTACCAGTACTTCCGCTTCTGTGTTTTGATATTATTAGTTCTGTTGGAGAAAGTGTTGGTCTGTCTTTTGATTTAAATTTATAGTAATCGTCGCAATATAAAAACATTACAATGTCTGCGTCTTGTTCGATTGAACCTGATTCTTTTAGGTCACTCATTAATGGCCTTTTGTCTTCTCTTTGTTCAACACCACGCGATAATTGTGCTAAAGCGATTACTGGAACTTCTAATTCCATTGCTAATTTTTTTAGGTCTCTTGACACTTCACTTACTTCGTTTGTTCTTTGCCCTGAGTATTTGCTTGAGCTGCTTACAAGTTGCAAGTAGTCTATGATTATGCAGTCTAGGCCTTTATCACTGTTTTTTAGTCTTCTACATTTTCTTCTCATTTCAGATACTGTTATTCCTGGTGTGTCATCTATGTAGAATTTAGTGTCAGCTAGTAAGCTTAGTGTTTCGTTGTATTTTTTCCAATCAGTGTGTTCCATTTTACCTGTTTTTAGTTTTAAAGAGTCTATTTGGCCAACTGATGAGAACATTCTGTTTACTATTTGAGTTGATCCCATTTCTAGGTTAAAAAGCGCTACTGATTTTTTGTAGTTTATTGCCATATTAGTTGCCATATTGATAGCAAGGGCACTTTTACCCATACCTGGACGACCTGCAATTATTATTAATTCATTTGCGTGGAAACCTGTTGTTCTTCTGTCTAGGTCTATAAACCCTGTTGGTACGCCTGTTACATCTCCACCATTTTTCGCAAGAAATTCTAGTTCTTGTTGTGCTTTGTTTAGTATTTCTTGTATTGATTTTATTTCTTTTACGTGTCTTCCTGTATTTACTTCTAGTATGCTTCTTTCTGCGTCTTCAACTATTGTGTCTAAGTCTTCTTTTTCATCATAGCAGTTTTCTATTATGTTTGTTGATTTGTTTATAAGTGAACGTAAGATGTATTTTTCAAATATTATATTTATGTAGTATTCTACGTTTGCTGGTGTTGCTACTGAGTCAATTATTTCAGTTAAGTATTCTAATCCACCTACACTACTTAATGAACCTTTATCTTTTTCTAGTTCGTTAGTTATTGTAGTTATGTCTACTGCTATTTCTTTTTCTCTTAGTTTTTGTAAGGCTTCAAAGATTTTTTTGTGTTTTGTATCATAAAACATTTCTCCTGTTAGTTCTTCACATACTTTGTCTAAAGCCTCTTTGTTTAGAAATGCACAGCCAATGGCGTTTATTTCTGCCTCTAAGTTTTGTGGTTCAACTCTTGCCAAGTTATTCACCACCCTTAAGTGTTATAGTTAGTTCTGCTGTTACTTCTTTGTGTAAGTTTATTTTTACTATGTGACACCCTAATGTATTTATATTATTTGCTTCTATTTTCTTTTTGTCTATATTGTATCCTTTTTTCTTTAATTCTTCACTAATCATTTTAGAACTTATGCTTCCGAATACTTTGCCATCCTTACCTGATTTAACACTAAATACTAGGTTTTCGTTTGCCAATTTTTTCTTTATTTCTTTGCATTCAGCAACTAATGCTTCATATTCATCTTGTCTTTCTTTTAATTGCACGTTTAAAACATCTTTACTTTTATTGGTGTAAAGAACTGCTTTTTTGTTTTTGATTAGGAATATTCCGAAGCCATCTTTTACTTCTTTTACTTCGTCTTTTTTTCCAGTACCTTTTACATTTTCAATTAAAATTACTTTCATAAGCCCTCCGTCTGATAATTATACCAAATATATTATTAAAATGCAAAAGTGCAAGATTTTGTACGTACGTTGATACTTGATTTTTGGTGGTATGCAATTAAAAAAAGTTGTCCTTTTTATCTGTGGACAACTTTTCTTTTTTTCTTCTTTTTTGGCTTTATTATAAGTACTACTATAAATGCTCCAAGTATGATAAGTATGTTGTTTTTTATGAATTTGAATAGACTAAAATGTAAGTCTTCACTTGTTATGGCATCTACTTCATCTATTAGTTCATTTTTATAGTATACTTTTATTGTACCTATTTTAGTGCCTTTTTTTGTTTTATATGATACTTCTTTTATTCCATTATATTCTATTTTTACTTTATCTTTTTCAAAAGGTTTTTCTGTGTATACTTTTATGTCTTTTGGTGAGTTTATTATTACTATGTCTTCTTTGGCATTTTTAGTTTTGATTTTTTCAAGAACATTTGCCTCTTCAATTACTACTTGGTTTGTGTAGTTTTCTTTTAATGCACTATAGATTTTTTTAATGTCTTTCATATTGTTGTAGTAACCATCATATGTGTAGTCTGCTCCTGTTGTTACTGTTATTATGTTTGCACCATCTATAAGGCTTTCTGTTGATAAGCATAGTCCTGCATCGTCTGTGTATCCTGTTTTACTTCCTTTTATGAATGATAAGTCATAATTTAGATATTCGTTGTAGTGACTAAGTGTTGATTTTAGTTCTATATTGTTTGATGTTGTGTAATATTTTGTTTCGTATACTTTTTTAAATGTTGAATTTTTTAAGCTGTAGTTTAGAAGAGTGAGTACATCTTTTACTGAGCTATAGTGATTGTCTATGTCTAAGCCAGTTGTGTTTACAAAGTTTGTGTGTGCTAGATTAAGATCTTTTGCCTTTTTGTTCATTAGTTTTACAAAGTTATCTATACTTCCAGTTAAACTTATTGCTAGAGCTTGAGTTGCGTCTGCACCTGAAGGAATCATACTACTATATAATAAGTCTTCATATGTTACTTTATCATTTACTTTTAGGCCCGCTACTGTGGCATCCCAAGGTATTCCTTTTAGCATTTCACTAGTTATTACAACTGTTTCTTTTAAGTCTTTTATCTCTTCTATTGATACTATTGTAGTCATTATTTTTGTTAGGCTTGCTATCGGAACTTCTTTATCACCATTTTTTTCATATATTATTTTGTTATTGTCTATGTTATAAACTATGACATTTTTTGAATTAAGTCCATCTATTTCTAGTGCATAAACTAGTGATGGTAAAAATAAGCAAATTGTTAATATTATATATCTAAACTTCTTCATATGTATATGATATCATATTTTTTATATTTTTGACTATTAATTTGTACTGTTTACATTTAAAAAGTTTTGCATGGAGCAAAACTATTCATTTTTTTTGTATTTTATTTTTTCATCAAATACTGCATAGTCTAAGTATATCATTAGAAGCATATACCATTTACCTGTTTGTGGGTCTGATAGTATGATGTGATCTCTACCTGCTTGTTCGATGATTCCTGTAAATTCTTTATCTCTCCAGTTTACTGAGTCTGGAAAACTCATATATAATGTGGCACGTTTGCCTTTGTTGTTTCTTAAGATGTTTTCAATATAACTTTGTTCCATTGGTAATTCATTATCTTCTTCTTTAGGCGGCTCATAGCTTGAGTATGGAATAAAGTCTGGATTTTTGTAGTAACTACCATTCATAATTTTTTCCTCCTATTTAATGTTATTCATTTTCTTTTTTTTTAGAATGTTTTATTATATAATATTTGTAGGTGAGACATATGGATATTAAAGTAGGTGTTAGTAATAGACACGTTCATTTGAATAAGGAAGCGTATGATACTCTTTTTAATGATGAAGAGTTTAGGGTTAAGAATTATCTTAGTCAAAGGGGAGAGTTTGCTTCAGAGCTACTCGTGGATATTAAGACTAATGGTGGACTGATTAAAAATGTTAGGGTAGTTGGCCCACTTAGAGATGAGGTACAAGTAGAGATTAGTAGAAGTGACTCGTTTGTTCTTAAGATAAACCCCCCAGTTAGAATGAGTGGAAACTTTGATAGTGGGGAAGAGGTTACTTTGGTTAATAATGTAAAAGAATTTAAGACTAGAAATTGTATTTTAGCTCATAGGCATATTCACGCGAGTTATGAAGATTTAGAGAAGTATGGACTTAATGCTGAGAAAACTTACAGAGTTAGAGTGAAGAGTGAAAGAGGGGGCACGATGGACAACGTAAGAATTAAAGTTAAAGATAATTATAGTTTGGAGTTACATATTGATACGGATGAGGCTAATGCTTTTCTTATTAATAATGGAGATATTGTGGAGTTGGAGGATTAGTTATGGATGTTAAAGATATTAAGAGTAAGTTAGAATTTTATAAAGGCGAGATTTTGAGTCTTGGGAGGTCACTTTGACTATGATGGAAAAGTTAAAGAGATAGAAAAGTTAGAAGAAGAAAGTAGGGCAGAAGATTTTTGGAATAGGTCAGATTGTAATAAAGTTATGGCTACTATTTCTAGTTTAAAGAATAGTATTAGTTTGTATAGTAAGACTAAAGAGTGTATTTCGGATGATTTAGAGCTTGTTAATATGGATTTTAGTGATCAGGAGACTCTTATTCTTGAAGAAGATATTAAGGTTATTGAAGAAAATATTGAGAAGCTTAGGTTAGATATTTTACTTTCTGGAGAATTTGATAAGTGTGATGCTTATGTTGAGATACATAGTGGAGCAGGGGGGACTGAGAGTAATGACTGGGCTAATATGCTTTTTAGAATGTATACTAGATATTTTGATAGAAAAGGGTATAAGTATTCTATAGTCAGTGAGCAACCTGGTGAGGAAGTAGGTATTAAGGGGGCTATTATAGACGTCAGCGCTGTTAATGCATTTGGATATTTAAAAGGCGAGACTGGTGTTCATAGGTTAGTTAGAATTAGTCCTTTCGATGCAAATAAGAGAAGGCATACTTCTTTCGCAAGTGTACTTGTAACTCCTAAGATTGATACTAAGATTGAGGTTAATATTAAAGAAGAGGATTTAAGAATAGATGTTTTTAGAAGTAGTGGTGCTGGAGGGCAGAGTGTTAATACTACAGATTCAGCTGTTAGAATTACTCATTTACCTACCGGAATTGTTGTTACTTGTCAGAATGAGAGAAGTCAGATTAAGAATAAAGAAAAAGCTATGGAGATTTTAAAGAGTAAGCTTTATCTTTTGGAAAAAGAGACTATGGATAAGAAGATTAATGATTTAAAGGGCGCTGTTATGGACGTGAATTTTGGTAGTCAGATTAGAAATTATGTTATGCAACCTTATACTATGGTTAAGGATTTGAGGTCTAATTTTGAAACAAGTGATGTTTTAGGTGTTTTGGATGGGGATTTAGACGAAATAATAAGTAGTTATCTTAAGTGTTAACTACTTATTTCTTTTATTATTTGGTTTGCTATGTATTTATATCCATCTATTGAAGGGAAGGCATTGTTTTGGTTGGGAAGATAGGTGTAATTGTTTTTAAAAGCATCATCTATTTTTATGTATTTTACTTTGTATGTTTCTTCTATTTTTTGAAATTTCATTGTTATGTAGCCGAATAGACTTTCTAGATAATCTTTATTTTCTTCTGTTTCTTTGATAGGACTGTAGTAACCAATTATGTAGATTTCTTTTTTGTTTATCTTTCTTATTTCAGTTAGAAGGTTACTTAAGTCATTTAGCATTTCATCTGCATATTTTGTGTAGGTGTTTTTTATGTTGTATGTGCTTCTTAGTTTGCTAAATAATTCATCTGAACCTATTGATATTGTTATTATGTCTGCTTTTTTAATTTCTTGTGAAAGATTTTTACTTGATGTTAGATTAGGTTCTTTTATCATTTTTATTAGGTCTTTTATTCTTATGTCTTCTTCTATGTAGTCAGTGTTTAAGTTTACTTTACTGTGGGTTTGTTTTAGATAGTCGTATAGGAAGTCGGTGTATGACAAATTATATGTGTCGAATGGGGTGTGTCCACTAGCTAGGTCGTCTCCAATTGATAGGTAAGTGTAGGTTATGTTTTTTGTAAATGTGTATATTAGCATTATTGGTATTATGGCAAGAAAAAATATTATGAGTTTCTTTTTTATAGTTATCACTCCTCATAATATTTTACTCGATTATTTCTATTTTAGCACCTACAGCACTTAGTTTTTCAACTACATCTTCATATCCTCTTAGTAGTAATGGAATGTTGTCTAATATTGTTGTTCCTTCACTTATTAGTCCGGCTATTAGAAGAGCTGCTCCACCTCTTAAGTCTGGTACCCATAGTGATTTACCTGTTAGTTCGGTTGGACCTTTTATGGTTAGTACGTTTTCACAAGCAGATGTGTTTGCACCCATTTGATTAAGGAGTTCTGCACTTTTGAATCTTGATTCATATATTGTTTCCGTTACTGTGCTTTCTCCACTAGCACGTGTTAGTAGAACTGTGAAAACTTGTTGCATATCTGTTGGAAAACCTGGGTATACTTGTGTTTTTATGTTTGTTGGCAGATACTTTTTTGCACGGGTAATTGTTATTTCATCTCCGTTTAGTTCAAAGTCTTGACCGACGTCGTTTAGTTTAGTTAGAACTGCGTTTATGTGTTCTTTTATAAAGCCTTTTATTTTTAAGTTTTCTCCCATTAAGGCTCCTAGCACAATGTATGTTGATGCTTCTATTCTATCTGGAAACACTTCCGTTACTCCGTTATCTAAGTCAAGAGATTGTTCAATTATTATTGTGCTTGTTCCTGCTCCAGTTATTTTTGCACCCATTGAAATTAGGTATGATGCAACGTTTACGATTTCAGGCTCTCTGGCAGCATTTTCTATTATTGTTTTGCCTTCTGCACTTACTGCGGCTAGCATTATGTTTATTGTTGCACCTACACTTGCTATGTCAAGATATATTCTGCCACCTATTAGTTTGTCAGCTGTTATTATGTATTTATTTTTTATTATTTCTACTTTTGCACCTAAACTTTCAAAACCTTTTATGTGTAAGTCTATTGGTCTTGCTCCTATGTGACAACCTCCTGGAAATGATATTTCTACTTTTTTAAATCTTGCTAAGAGTGTACCCATAAAATAGTATGAAGCTCTCATTTGCTCGCTTAGTTCTTCTGGTATTGGAGCATTTTTTAAGTGTCTTGTGTCTATTTCTACTGCATTATTTTCTATTTTACATTTGCAGTTTAAAACTTCTAATATTTTTATTAAATATTCAATATCTCTAATTTTTGGAACTTTAAAGATTTTACTTTTTGTTTTGCATAGTAGTGAGGCAGGTAGCAAGGCAACTGCACTGTTTTTAGCACCACTGATTTCTATGGTACCCGATAAAACATTTTTCCCTTCAATTTTTAGTTTTGACATATACCCTCCAAATAAGATGTTTCACTTATTTATAATATAAGTTTTTATTTTGATTAAGTCAATATTTTTTATTATTATTTACATATTAAGTATACAATTACAATTAATATTATGAATATTCCTAAGATTTTAGCATATTTTCCAATGTTTTTTGTTATACATTTTCCTAAAGTGAATCCTAGATATGTGAATGTGCTACTTAGAGTCATAAATATTGTACTAGCTAGAAAGATGTTATTTGTAATGTAGTTTAGGCCTAAACCTAGAGTCAAACTATCAAGAGATACTAGGAAAGCAAAGGAGAGTATGTTGATGAAAGATAGATTTATTTCTTTTTCAGTTTCATTTATGGATTTTATCATTTCGATTAGTATGAGTGATAGGACGATTATCAGGATTAGTTTTGAGTCTATTTTAATATAGTTTTCTATGGCATTACCAAGTGAGTAACCTATTATTGGCATTATGAAGTGAAAAACACCAACTGTAAGAGAGGTAAGTATTATTTTTCTTTTTGAGACAGATAAAAGCCCATAGGCAAGGCTAAGGGTAAAGGCATCTATACTAAGTGATAATCCAATTATTATTAATGTTATTATTTCCAATTTGTTCACCTAGTAAAATTATAGTATGTTTTTGTTTATTTATGATTTAAAATGATCAATTATTTCTTTTATAAAGAATTTGTATTCAACTTTTTCACTTTCTTTTGCCTCCATCATACAAAGTGGTGGGAATAGTACACACCAGTAGTTATCACCTGATGCATTTCCTATACTTACTACCATTGATTCATAGTTGCCACTTTGATATTTTACACCTTTGTATGTTTTTTCTGGAAAGTAGTTTATACCATAGTTTATGCTAAAATTTTGATTATAGTTGTTTTCATCAAATACATTTTGTACTTTGTTTCTTAGAAGTGGTAAGTTGTTTACTATGTTTGTTCTTGTTTCATTTATATTTTCTTTGCTTAGAGATGTTATTATGTCACTTATTCCTTCTTTTACTTCTTCTTTCATATATAAGTCTTTTGCAGTGTTACTGTTTGGTATTATTCTAAATCTAATGCTTTCATTTGGAACGATAACGTATTCTTTTCTTTTATTTGTATATAATAATATTATTGATATTAATGCTAGTAATATTAGTATTTTTTTCATTTAAAAAACCAACCTTTCAGTTAATATTGGTTGGCTTTTTTGTTTTTTATTCACTAAATATAAATAAATATCTTGTTTTTCCTGCTAAATCTTTTTCAAATGTGTATTTTGTGTTTGTTGAAAAATATTTTTTTATTAAATTGGTTAAGTCTTTTTCACTTTTTTCGTTGATTTCTAAGGCAATCATATATTTTTCTTTTAAGTTTTTATGGATATTTTTTAGAATTCTGTCTATGTGGTCTATTCCTTTTTCTCCACTATATAAAGCTAGGGAAGGCTCGTATTGAACGTTTTTTGGCAAATGTTCTAATTCCATAACGTATGGTGGATTGGAAATTATTACATCATATTTGTCATTTATTTTGCTAAGTAAATTACTCCTTTTTATTTTTACGTCTAGATTAAGTTTGTTTTTGTTTTTCTTAGCAACTTTTAATGCTTTTATAGAAATGTCTGATAGTGTTACTATGCTTTCAGGTAGTTCTTTTTTTAGGGTTAGTCCAATTATACCTGAACCTGTACATAAGTCTAGTATTTTTGGATTATTCATTTTTAATTTTTTTATGTAGTTAATCGTTTTTTCTACTAGATATTCTGTTTCGAATCTTGGTATTAGTACATTTTTGTTCACTATTATATCGTTTCCATAAAAGTTAACATTTCCAATTATGTATTGTACTGGATAGTCATTTTCTATTTTTTTTATGTTTCTTTTTGTGTATTTTCCAACTTTAATTAGCTCATTTTTATCTAATTCATTAATTTTCACTTGTTATACCCATTTTTAATTTTTGATCTGCTGTTATTAGAGCTTCGATTACTTCTTCTAGGTTACCTTCCATTACTTTGTCTAAGTGCATTATAGTGAAGTTTATTCTGTGGTCTGTTAGTCTATTTTGTGGATAGTTGTATGTTCTTATTTTTTCAGACCTGTCTCCAGTACCAATTTTTGCTTTTCTGTCTGCACCTAATGCTTTTTCTTGTTCTTGAACTTTTAAGTCATATAGTCTAGATTTTAGTATTGTTAGAGCTCTTTCTTTATTTTTAATTTGACTTCTTTCTACTTGGCAGTATACCATTAGACCAGTTGGAATGTGGGTTACTCTTACTGCTGAGTCTGTTGTGTTTACGCATTGTCCACCGGCACCACTTGAACGGCAAACGTCTATTTTTAGGTCTTTATCAAGTAATTCTACTTCTACGTCTTCTTGTTCTGGCATTACTAATACTGTTGCTGTTGAAGTATGAACTCTTCCTTGTGTTTCTGTCTGAGGTACTCTTTGTACTCTGTGAGAGCCACTTTCATATTTTAGTTTTGAGTATACATTATCTCCTGATAAAATAAATTCTATTCCTGCGTATCCACCTGCTTCTCCTGGAATTTCATTTGTAATTTCAAGTTTCCATCCCATTTTTTCAGCATATTTTGAATACATTCTGAATAAATCTCCTGCGAATATATTGGCTTCATCTCCACCTGCTGCGCCTCTTATTTCCATTATTACGTTTTTATCATCGTTAGGATCTTTTGGAAGTAATAGAATTGTTATTTCTTCTTCAAGTTTTTCTTTTTTTGCGTGTAATTCTTCTAATTCAGCATGCGCGAATTCAGACATTTCTGGATCATTTTTCATTTCTTTTGCAACTTCAATGTCACTTAATACACCAAAATATTCTTTTGCGGTTTCAACTGTTTTTTCTATTGATGTTTTTTCTTTTGATAATTCTTTCATTTTTTTGAAGTCATTATATACTTCAGGTAATGTTAATTCCTTTTCTAATTCGTTATATCTATCTATTATTAAATTTAATCTTTCTATCATTAAAAATCTTTCCTTTCTTTTTTATAATTATTAAAACTATAAAAAGCTAAAGTTCAGATTCCATATCATCATCTATTACAACTAAGTCTTTGTATTCGTCTTCTACTTCGTCATCATCAGATTCTTTTGTTTCATCAATGTACATTTCGTCTTCTTCTGGAGTTTGTTCTTCTTCGACTTCGATTTCATCTTCCTCATCATCTTCTTCGATGTCTGATAATTCTACTTTAGAAGTATGGTTTTCTCTTAAATCCCAGAAACCTTTATCTAGTTGTATAAATCTTTTTTCTGTAGATAAAAGACTAAAGAAATCAGCTAAATGATTCTCTGCTTCTTCTTTGTTTAATTTTAACTGATCAATTACTTCATTAAATAGGTCGAGTAATTTCATTTTTTTACCTTTTTCTTTTAAAATAACATACGCTATGTCGTCATATGACATTGTTTCAATTTCTTCTTCACTTATACTTTTTAATTTCATCATATCATAATCATTCCTTTTCCACTAAAATTATACTGATATTTTTCAATAAATCAAGTACTATTTATAATCTTTTTTATTATATTCATAAATTTGTCATTTTATATGTGCTTTTTACTTATATTTTTTTTATTTTTTTTAATACTAAAGTTAGGAGATTATGTTATGAAAAGTAAAACTATTAGATTTTTATATATTGGTTGGAAAATTTTGTGTTATGTTGTTATATGTGTGTTTATGGCTTTTTTAGGTTTTTATTTGTATGCTTATATTACACCTAAGATAGATGTTCAGAATTCTAATAGAGTAGTTATGTACGATGTTAATGATGAAGTTTTTTATCAAAGTACTAAGACTAGTTCTTGGGTTAAGTTAAGTGAGATAAGTGAGTATGCTGTTATGGGGATTGTTGATACTGAAGATAAGAATTTCTATAGTCATAACGGGTTTGATTATTTGCGTATAATGAAGGCTCTTTATAATGATATTAAGGCGAGGGATTTAAAAGAAGGCGCAAGTACAATTAGTCAGCAGTATATTAAGAATTTATTTTTAACTTTTGATAAGACTTGGGAGAGAAAGTTGGAGGAAGCTTATTTAACTTTTGAGCTTGAGGTTCATTACAGCAAGGATGAGATTCTTGAGGGATATATGAATACTATAAATTATGGTGCTGGAAATTATGGTATAGAGGAGGCAAGTCAGTATTATTTTAATAAACACGCGAAGGATCTTAGTTTGGCTGAAGCATCTATTATAGTTGGTATTCCAAAAAATCCTACTTATTATAATCCTATTTATTATTATGATAATGCTAAGGAGAGACAACTTGTTGTTTTAAATAGTATGTTTAAAAGAGGGCATATTAGTGAAGAAGAGATGAATAATGCTTATAATGAGGAGTTAGTGTTTTATGGTAAAAAGTCTAGTAATTTTATTGTGAGTTCACTTTATTATAAGGATGCTGTTATTGAGGAGTTAAATTCAATAGATAAAATTCCTAAAAGTCTTATTAGTACTGGTGGGCTTAAGGTTTATACTTATTTAAATTCAAGAGCACAAGAAAATTTAGAAAATATTATTAGTGAGGAAATGAAGGATACCGGTGATTTGGAAGTAGCTGCGATTATAAGGAATCCTAAGAATGGTGCAATTGTGGCTTTAATAGGTGGAAGTAATTATAATTCTACTCAGTTTAATAGAGTTACTAGTTCAAAAAGGCAAGTAGGTTCTACTTTTAAACCTATTCTTTATTATTCTGCACTTGAAAATGGTATGACTCCTATTAGTACTTTTGTAAGTGAGAAAACTAATTTCTATTTAGGTAATGGGGAAAGTTATAGTCCTTCTAATTTTGCTGATAAGTATGCTAATAAACCTTTAACTATGGCGGATGCACTAGTACTTTCTGATAATATTTTTGCTGTTAAGACGCATCTTTTCTTGGGTGCTGATAATCTTAAGAAAACTGCTAAAAAGATGGGTATTAGTACTAGCCTTCCTAGTAACGCAAGTTTAGCTCTCGGTACAACTGAGATTAATATGATAGATTTTAGCAATGCATTTAATACTCTTGCTAATTATGGAGTCAAGAATAAACCTTCATTTATTAGAAAGGTTACTGATTTAAATGATAATGTGATTTATGAGGAAAAGTATGAGGAAGAGAATGTTCTTGATAAGAGGTATACTTTTATTTTGAATGAAATGCTTTCTAATACTTATAATTATGATTATATAGATTATGCTTCTCCAACACTTCTTTCTGTCAAAGGGCTTATTAATCATAAGTATGCTGCCAAGTCTGGTACTACTGATTCTGATTATTGGGTAGTTGGATATAATCCTGAGGCACTTGTTATGGTTTGGAATGGTTTTGATGATAATAGTGCAGTTAATAAGGTTTCTTCTAAAGTTACTAAAAAGATATGGGCTAGGGCAATTGAGTCTTACGTAGGAGAAGGCGATAGTGTGTGGTATGATATTCCTAGAGGTGTTACTGGTGCTTTTGTTAATCCTATTTCTGGTAGTACTACTGATTTAAGTGTTAAAGATTTGATTTATTTTGTTAAAGGCACGGAGCCATCTTATGTTAGAGAATATTAAAAGGACCAAATTTTTTTCGTTTAGTCCTTTTTCTTTAATCTTTTTTAATTTTTATTATTATTTGATACATATCTTCAAAGTCAAATTCTTCTGTTTCTACATTGAATCCCATATTTTCAATTTTTGAAGCTTCTTCTCTTGCACTAGAAATTGCTTTTGTTAAGCTTTTTGTTTCAGGTTCTGATGTGCTTATTTCTGTTTTTTCTGGTTCTTTTGTACTTTGATATTCTTCTATTATACTACTTTTTGGAGTATCAAAAACGTTTTCTTTAAGTGGGTTTTCAAAACTTTGAGATGGTAACTCGAAATCCATTATTTCTGGTTCAATTTCTTGGAATGGATTAAATAGTTTTGGTGCGCTTGTATCTTCTAGTTTTGTCTCTTCAGGAGTTACACTAGTTATAGTTTCTACCGGCTTTTCAGCAGGTTTTTCTGTACTTTCAGGTCTTAATAATGCTTCTATGTCTTTTGGTTTGTAATCTGGGTTAATATCTCTAGATGCATTTTTTTCTTTTTCTATGTCTACATCAAATGTAGGAGTTATAGGAGTTTCTGAGGGTGTTTTATCAGCCTTGTCTTTTCCTAAAAGTTTTGCTATTTCTTCGTCGGTTTGTCTTACAGTTAGTCTTTCTGACATTATTCTATTTAACATACTTATTTGTAAGTTATTATCTGTTATGTTAAGTAAACTTCTAGCGTGTCTTTCAGATATTTTACCATGCAATAAAGCTTCTTTAACAGGAATTGTTAAATTTAGTAATCTTAGTTTGTTTGCTATTGTTGATTGAGCAACTCCCATTCTTGTTGCTAATTCATCCTGAGTTAGATATCCCATATCAAGTATTTTTTTGTAACTTTGAGCTTCTTCTATTGCAGTTAGATCTTTTCTTTGTAAATTTTCTACTACTGCAACTTCAGCACTTTTTTCATCATCGATATTCATTACAACAGCTGGCACGGTTTTTAATCCTGCCATTACTGATGCTTTGTATCTTCTTTCTCCAGCAATTATTTCAAATTTATCGCCAATTCTTCTCAATACTAATGGTTGTATAATGCCGTGAAGTTTGATTGAATCAGACAATTCTTTTAATTCTTTTTCATCAAACGCTAGTCTTGGTTGAAATCTGTTAGGTATTATTTCATCTATATTTACATTAATTATTTGATTTTCGTGGTTCATATTACTCAGCCCCTTATCTTTTTTTATTCTATTCATATTGTACTTTATTTTTACATATTTTGCAAGGGGTTTAAAAGAAAAAAAAGCATGGTGCAGTATAAAATATTTTTTATTTTAGTTATATCTTATATTTTTTTCATACTTTTTTGACTTTTTATTATTTGAGAATATTGTCTAGGGTATTTTGGATTTGTTGGTAATTGTTTTTGGATTATCAATAAAGTTCTTTTTGATTTTTCATATGGTAAAGTGTATTCAATAGTGTTTTTTATAGTTCCATTTAATTCTTTTAATATTGATTTTGAATTTTCAAGTTCTTCTTGTACGTTTGATTTTAATGCTATTAATACTCCACCTACTGAGAGAGCAGGAAACTCTAATTCGAGTAATATTGAAAGATTTGCCACTGCTCTTGAGGTTGCTACTTCAAATTTTTCTCTGTTAGTTTTTGCAAAATCTTCAGCACGAGCGTTTATAATTTCTACATTTTGAACATTTAATGAATCTTTTACTACTTTTAAGAATTCACATTTTTTCTTATTAGATTCTACTAAAGTTATTTTAATATCTTTATTTACGATTGCTACTGGGATACCCGGAAATCCAGCTCCTGTGCCTATATCAAGTAAAGAAGATGAGTTTAGCAATTCTTGTGCTTTCATAATGCATAAAGAATCATAGAAATGTTTTAAGTATATCTCGTTATCATTTGTAATACTTGTTAAGTTAAATTTTTTATTATATTCTTTCAATAATTCTTTATATTCTTCAAATTTAGCTAGTTCTTCATCTGTAAGATTTATGCCAAGAAGGTTAGTTTCTTTTATAAATTCATCTTTATTCATTAGGATACTCCTTTTTTAAGTATACTAATAGCATTGTTATGTCTGATGGATTTACGCCACTTATCCTTGTTGCTTGTCCTATTGTAAGAGGTCTAACTTGTTCTAGTTTTTGTCTTGCTTCTGTTGCTATGTTTCTTACCTTACTATAGTCAATATTTTCTGGAATTTTTTTCTTTTCAAGATTTAACATTTTTTCTACTTCTGCTTCTGTTTTAGCAATGTATCCTGCGTATTTTGTATTTATTTCTATCTGTTCACTTATAAGACTATCATATCTTTCGTTTAATAATTTTTCTATGTCTTTAATATTTAATTCTGGTCTTTTTAATAATTCTAGAGCAGGGGTTTTTCCAACTATTTTTGCTGATGATTTGCTTTCTAAATATTTATTGTTTTCTGGTGTTGCTTCAATTTTGGACTCTTCTAGATGTTTTTTTAATTCTTTTATTTGATTTAATTTGTTTGTAAATATTTGATATTTCTCATCATTTATTAATCCAACTTGTCTACCTTTTTCTGTTAGTCTTATGTCAGCATTGTCGTGTCTTAATAGTAGTCTATATTCAGCACGAGATGTTAGTAATCTATAAGGTTCTGTTATGCCTTTGTTTATTAAATCATCTATTAATACACCAATGTATGCTTCGTTTCTTTTTAGTATTAAAGGTTCTTTGTCTTCAAGACTTAAGGAAGCATTTATTCCAGCGATTAGCCCTTGTGCAGCTGCTTCTTCGTAACCACTTGTTCCATTTATTTGTCCAGCACTGTATAAGCCTTTTATTTTTTTTGATTCAAGTGACATTTTTAATTCAGTACTTTCTATAGCGTCATATTCTATGGCATACCCATATTTTGTTATTTTTGCATTATGTAATCCTGCCATTGAATGTATTAATTGTTCTTGTAATTCTTCTGGCATTGTTGTGGAAAAACCTCCAACATATATTTCATCGCCGTTTTTTCTTTCAGGTTCCAGAAATATTTGATGTCTATCTTTATCTCTAAATTTTACTATTTTGTCTTCAACTGATGGGCAGTATCTAGGTCCTATTCCTACGATAAGTCCACTATATAACGCACATTTATCTAGGTTATCTAAGATTAATTTGTGAGTTTCTAAATTTGTATATGTTAAATAACAAGGAATTTGTTCATCAATATTGTATACTGGTTTGTAGAAGTTACTAAAACTTAGTAGTTCTTTATCTCCTTGTTCAACTTGGCATTCGTTATAATCGATTGTTGATTTTAGTACTCTTGGTGGAGTTCCAGTTTTTAATCTTCTCATTTTTATTCCATTTTTTTGTAAACTTTCACTTAGATATAATGATGGTTTTTCTCCGTGAGGTCCTCCTTTAAATTTATTGTGGCCTCTTAATATATCGGCATTTAAGTATGTTCCAGTTGTTATTATTACTTTTTTTGAATGTATTATTTCACCTGATTCTGTAATGATACCTTTAATTTCTTCGTTTTCCACGATTAATTCTTTAACAAGCTCTTCTTTAATTTCAAGGTTTTTCTCACTTTGTAAAGTTTTTAACATATTTTCAGGGTAGGTAGTTTTATCTGCTTGGCATCTTAAACTTCTTACACCTGGGCCTTTTTTACTGTTTAACATTTTGATTTGCAAGTGTGATTTATCGGCATTTATACCCATTTCACCACCTAGAGCATCTATTTCTCTCACGACTATTCCTTTAGCTGAGCCACCTATTGATGGATTGCAAGGCATATCGGCAATGTTGTTTATGTTTCCAGTGATTAATAAAGTTTTATGTCCAATTCTCGCACAGGCAAGGGAAGCTTCACATCCAGCGTGTCCTCCGCCAATAACTATTACTTCATACATTTTTCTGCACCTCCTTTATTTTCCTAAACAGAATTTGCTGAATATTTCATCTAATAATTCATCTTTATATGTATCTCCTGTCAACTCTCCAAGTTTTTCCCATAATTTTTGAATATCAATTTGAATTAAGTCTACAGGCGTATTTTTTTCGTTTTGTGATTTTATTTCTTCGCTTAGTGCTAAAGCCTCTTTTATTATACTGATTTGTCTAGCATTAGATAGGTAAGTAAAATCTCCTGTTTCAATTTCATTTAGATTAAATAATTTTTTTATTTTTTCTATAAGTGAATTTATACCTTTATTATCTTTGACAGATATTTCTATTGTTTCAAAATCTTTTATTTCCGATTTATCTAATTTTTGTGGCAAATCTACTTTGTTTATTAGTATTATTGCTTTTTTACCTTTTATTTCTTTTAAGATTTCTTTGTCTTCTTTATCAAATTCTCTGCTTCCATCAAAAAGTGCGATTATCATATTGCTTTTTTCAATGATGTTTTTACTTTTTTCTACACCAATTTTTTCTACTATATTATCTGTTTCTCTTATTCCTGCTGTATCGATTAGGTTTATGTTTATTCCGTTTAAAATGAATGTTCCTTCTACTATATCTCTTGTTGTTCCTTCTATATCGGTTACAATTGCTTTTTCTTCATTTATTAACTTGTTTAATAAACTACTTTTTCCTACGTTAGGTTTGCCTATTATTCCTACATTTAGACCATTTTTTATTAGTGAACCTTTTTCACTTTCATTTACTATTTTTTGAAGTTCTTCTTTTATTTCAATTATACTTTTTTCTAAAAGTTCATTTGTATAAACTATTGCATCTTCATATTCAGGATAATCTATATTAACTTCTATATTTGCAATTATATTTAGTAATTTTTCTCTTAACTTTTTGACTAAAGAGGATAATTCACCTGTTAATCCTTTAGTACTCATTTTTCTAAATGATTCTGTTTTAGCATTTATTAAGTCACTTATAGATTCTGCTTCTAGTAAGTCTTTTTTACCATTTAAAAATGCACGTTTTAAATATTCTCCTGGTTCTGCTAATCTACAACCATTTGTAAGAAGTATTTCTAATATTTTATTTGTTACAGCTATTCCACCGTGAGAATTTATTTCTATAACGTCTTCTCCAGTTGATGAATTAGGATTTCTAAATATAGAAACAAGTACTTCGTCTATAGTTTCTCCATTGTTTTTTATATAACCATAATTAATTGTGTTTGATGAAAGTTTTGTTAAATCTTTTGTAAAGATTTTGTTTACTATACTTATTGCGTCTGGTCCACTTATTTTTATTATATTTACTGCACTTGTTCCAACTGCGGTTGCTATAGCGGCAATTGTATCTGTCATATGTAACACTCTTCCTTTCGTTTACCGATTATACCACTTCGCAAAGGATATGTAAATTATTTATTTCCCGGGAAATAAAAAAACTGAATTTTGGTTCAGTTTATTTTTCTTTATATTTAATTACCACGCATCTATTTGGTTCTTCTCCAACACTTTCTGTTTCTATGTATTCAAATTTTGATAACGCACTGTGAACAATTCTTCTTTGGAAAGAATTCATTGGGTCTAGTTTAACATCTATTTTTGAAAGTGTTACTTGTCTAGCAATTTTTTTAGCATCTCTTTCTAGGAAGTAGTTTTGCTTTTCTTTATAGTTTTCGATATCTAATAAAATATTGACATAAAGTCCTACTTGACTATTAACTGCTTGTTTTAAATACTTTTGCATTGATTCTAAAACTTTTCCGTTTTTACCAATTAGTATTCCATTTTTATCTGAATGAATTTTATAAGATATTTGTTTGTCTCTTATTTTTTGTTCAATGTTTCCTTCGATGTTGAATCCTTTTAAAATGTTTTCTAGGATAGATTTACCTAAAAGAGCTATATCAGTGATTTTTACTATTTCTAATACAACTTTTTTTGATGAGAATAAACTTCCTTTTTCTTCTGATTCTTTTATTAACACTTCATCTTCAGTTACATTTAATTCTTCTAAAGCGTGTTTTAATACTGATTCTTTATCTTTTCCTTTATATATATACTTTTCCATTTTATCACTTCCTTACTTATTTTTCTTTTTTATCTCTGGCTTTTTTTAGTATAAAATTTTGTAATATTGCAAATGCACTTGTTGATACCCAATAAAGTCCTATACCGACGTTAAGTGTGAAGGACATAAATATTATAAATACTGTCATCATTTTAGTCATCATTTTTGTTTGTTGTGCTTGCGCTTCGTTTACTGAAGTCATTCCAGCATTTTTAAATGAGAAATAAGTAGAGGCACCTATTAATATTACTATTATGATGTAATAATAATTTCCTGATGTTATTGCTTTCCAAGGTGTAGTCCCTAAATCAAACCATAATAATTTTTCTTCAAGTATTGCAGGTATTCTTTGAATTGCTTCCAAGAAGGCAAAGAATAGAGGTAACTGTATTAATGAAACAAGACATCCAGAGAAAGGCTTGATATTATATTTTTTATAGATCATAAGCATTTCTTGATTTTTTGCCATTAATGATTGTTGGTCATTTCTTCCTGCATATTTTTTTTCTAGTCTTTGTAATTCTGGATTTGCTTTTTGCATTCCTGTACTCATATTCATAGTTTGCATACTAAGTGGAAGTACAAGTAATCTAAGTAGAATTCCTAAAATTATAATTGAAAGACCATAGTTCTTTACTAATAATCCTACTTTAACTATTACCCAAGCTAAGGGTTTTACTAATAAGCTTGTCCATAAGCCTTCATAACCGCCTGAATTAACTTTTAAATCCTCACAATTAGGAAGTTTATCTAAATCAACATTTTCATTTGATTCATATGCTTTTAAACTTTCCTCATTTGTAGGCTTACATAATATGTTTTCTGTATAAACTGTGTTTGTTTCTTTGTCTTTAAAACTTCTTGTACAACCTGTTGTTAACATTATTGTTAAAACTAGTACTATTAATATTTTCTTAATATTTTTCATTTCTTTCTCCTTTAATTTCTTTGATTAGACTTTCTTCTAATTCTTTGTATGAAACAGTTAATGCTTCTTTCCTTATTATTATAACATACTTTTTACCTAAATCTATTTTATTTTTCATAAGTATGTCCTTGGTTCTTCTTTTTATCTTGTTTCTTACATTAGCTTTTCCTAGTTTCTTACTTACACTTACACAATACATATTGTAATCTTTATCATTATTTACCATATATATAATGAAGTATTTTGAAACTCTTTTTTTACCTTTTTTAACAATTACTTCAATTTCTTCGTTTTTCCTTATAATATACTTTTTATTCATAAATTCACCTAGTGCTTTTATTTTATACAAAAAAACTACTCATTGCAAGTAGTTTATTTGTTAATTAAGTTTTTTCTTCCTTTATTTCTTCTGCTTTTTAATATATTTTTACTTCTTGAAAGAAAACCTTGTTTTTTTGCTTTATTATTCTTTTTAGCAACTGGTGTTAATTTCATTATATATTCCTCCTTTTTTTTGCTTGACTTCTACGATTATAAACTATAGAATAATATTTGTCAATTTTTATTTTATTAACATATTAACATTTTATGTGGATAAACTTATCAACAGTGTTGATTTGAAAATTGTTGATAATGTTGATAAGTTGTACAAAATACTGTAAAATAGGTAAAAAAGGTGTGCATAACCTGTTAATAAACTATGTTAATAACATTTTTTGGAAAATTTTGCTTTGAAAATAGAATAAAAAGGGGTAAAATAAAGGTGAATAAGTTGTGGGGTACTTTGGAGGTGGTTCTATGGACAAAGTTAGTGTGTGGAATAACTTTTTAGAATCTATAAAAACTAAGCTAAGTGATGTTCTTTATAATACTTGGTTTAAAGATTTAAGGTTATTGACTATTAATGATAAAGATATCGTTATTATTGTTCCTTATCCTGTGCATAAGAATCAAATTATTAACCTTTATATGGATTTAATTGAAGAAACTTTCTTAGAAATAACAGGTTGTCAACATAACATTATTATATGTTTAGAAGGAGAATATAAAGAAGCTTTTTCTCCTCAGCAAAATATAATTAATGATAACTTGTCTGATGAAAGTATTAATGAGTTTGTTGAAAACAGAAAAACTAATTTAAATCCTAAATATACTTTTGATAATTTTATTGTTGGTGATTCGAACAGATTTGCTTTTAGTAGTTGTCTTGCTGTTGCACAGAATCCTGGTAAACTTTATAATCCATTATTTCTGTATGGAAAAAGTGGACTTGGTAAAACTCATTTGATGCACGCGATAGGTAATTATATCAATGAAAATAGCAATTTGAAAGTACTTTATATTACTACTGATGAATTTATGAATGAATTTATCAACATTACTAAAGATAGTGGGAATAAGGAAGATAATTTAAATTATATTGATATCTTTAAAAATAAATATAGAGATATTGATGTTCTTATGATTGATGATATTCAATTTTTGGGAAGTGCAAATGCAACTCAACAAGAGTTTACCAACACTTTTAATAGTCTATATTATAAGGAAAAACAAATTATAATATGTTCAGATAGAAGTGTTGATGACCTTAAAATGTTTGCGGATAGATTAAAAACTCGTTTCAATTGGGGTCTTAAAGCAATAATTAGTGTTCCTGAATATGATTTGAAAGTTAAAATTATTAAGAATAAAATTAGTTCTGGGGACTATATGATGGAACTTCCTGATGAAATAGTTGATTTTATTGCTTCTAACTGTGGAAGTGACGTTAGAAATCTAGAAGGTGCGATTACTAGACTTTATGCTTATTCTGCAATTATGAACATTAAAGAGTTAACGCTTGATAAAGCTATGGAAGCACTTGATGAATACGCTAATGGAATGGGTCAATATACTGAAAATTCTATTGGTAAAATTATTTCTATAGTTTCTGAGTATTTTAAATTGACGTCTGATGACTTAAAAGGAAAGAAAAGAAGTAAGAATATAGCTAATGCTAGAATGATTGCAATGTATTTGTGTAGAATTCTAACTGATGAAACGTATCCTCGGATAGGGCTTGAATTTGGAGGTAGAGATCATTCTACAGTTATCCACGGTTATGAAAAAATAAATGAGGATATGAAGAGTAATAAAGAACTTGGAAATATTATTGCAGAGTTAAAACAAAAGATGAGTGAATAGAATGTTAACAATGTAAAGTTATTAACACTTATAAATCTCGATAAAATAAGGCTTTAAGTGACATATACACATTATTAACTCCTATAATATATATAATATAATTATTAATATTTAATAAAAGAAAGAGAGGAAATATAAATGAAATTTAAAATTAATAAAGATGTATTATTAGAAAATTTAAACAATGTAGGAAGGGCATTATCAAATAGGAATATTATCCCTGTTATAAATGGAATATTATTTCAACTTACTGATGAAGGATTATTTTTAACAGCTACTGATAATGAGATAACAATAAAGACTTTTATTGATAAAAGTAAAATAAATGAAATAAATAAGACTGGAAGTGTAGTTATTTATGGTAGATTTATTTTGGATATTATTAGAAAACTTCCTAATGAATTAATAGAAATAGAAGAAGTTGATGGATGTAAAGCTATTATTTCTACAGTTAGTAGTAAATATAATTTAAATTGTTTTAATGTTAATGACTTTCCAAATATTAACATTGAGGTGGTTCAAAATCCTATAAAGCTTACTGCTGGTAATTTTAAAGAGATAGTTAGTCAAACTGTTTTTGCTACTAGTCAACAAGAAAGTAAACCTTTACTTACAGGTATTAACATTAAAATTTTAGGTAATCAACTTGAATGTACTGCTACTGACTCTTATAGACTTGCTAAAAAGAATATTAAGTTTAATGATTTTGTGGATAATGTTAATTTTGTTATTCCTGCTAGAAATGTTAATGAATTTATTAAATTAATAGAAGATGAAGATGATGAAATAGAATTACACGCTTTTAATAATAAGGTTTTATTCAAGTATAAAGATATTTTATTCCAATCTAGTTTATTAAATGGTACATATCCTAACACTGATTCTTTAGTTCCTAGTGAGTTTGAATATATTTATAAGGTAAATACTAGTGAATTTTTCAGTATTATGGATAGAGCAAGTATTTTGGCTCAAGCTAAAGATAAAAATATAGTATCTTTGGAAATTGTTGGTAATAAGTTAACATTAACTTCTAGTAGTCTTGAAATAGGTAAAATTGAGGAAGTTATGAATGTTGATGTTATTAAAGGAGATAATCTTAAGATTTCATTCAGTGTTAAATATATGATGGAAGCAATTAAGAGTTTTGATTCTAAAGAGGTTACTTTATATTTTAATGGGGAAATTAAACCTATTATTATAAAAGAGAATGATAATGGTGATTTACTTCAACTTATTTTACCTATAAAAACTTATTAATTCCTTGTGAACCCCCGAAAAATCGGGGGTTTTTACTTGATCAAAAATTTTTTTTCGGCGTTCGACAAAATTCGACAAAATTCGACAAAGTCTGGTGTTATAATACGGAGCCAAGAAAGGAGAAAAAGTATGGAATACAAGATAAATGATGAAACTTTAGCTGTACTTCCGATTAATCAAACTAACTGTGAAGTTATTGAGAGAAACGGAAATATACCTTTAGATTATTCATCTATGAAGGTTATTGAACATAGCTGTGAATATTTTGGTGTTAACTATAAGGCTAGAAGAAGAGGAACTTATAATTTCATTAATACTCGATATAAGGCTCCAATTATTATTGAAGAGAAAAATAGAATAATATTTTTTCCTTTAACTTCACCTAGTAAGAATTCTAATTTATGGATTAGTTATAATAATGTGCTAGAGTATAAGCCTGGTAAGGTAAAAAACGAGACTATAGTTAAGTTTAAAAGCGGAATTTCTATAATGGTTCCTTCGTCTTATTATAGTTTTAACAACCAATATTCAAAAGCAGCTAGACTTTTTGCCTCTTATGAAGTAAGAACTTCAAAAAACTGGTAGAAAATGCTTTTTGTTGAACTCATTTTGTGATATAATTGTAATAGGTATAGGAGTACTAGTATACCTATTATTTTTAAATTTAAGGTTATAAGAGGTTTTAAAATGCACATCAGAAAAATAGAATTAACAAATTTTAGAAATTATGACAAGTTTAAAATTGATAATTTAGAAGATATAAATGTTATTATAGGCGCTAATGGAATTGGAAAGACATCTATAATAGAAAGTATTTATGTAGCAAGTACTGCTAGATCTTTTAAAAATAATGATGAAAATGTTATGATTAAGAGTAATTCTGATTATTTTAAAATTAAAGTTATGGTTGATGATGAGATAAGAACTAAACAACTTGAGTATTTGCTAACTAATAATGGTAAAAAAACTAAAATTAATAGTAGATTAAAAAAGAAAATTAGTGATTATATATTTCAATACAAAGTAGTTTTATTTTCGCCTGATGAATTAAAGATAATTAAAGAATCGCCTACTGTTAGGAGAAATTATCTTAATGTTAACTTGTCACAAATTAATAAAACGTATATAAAACTTCTTAACACTTACAATGTTCTTATTAAAAATAAAAATGAATATCTGAAAAAATTATATATTAATGGTAATTTAGATGAAAGATATTTAGATATTTTAGATTTGAAGATTGCTGAGATTGGTAGTCAAATTTGTTTAATTCGTAAGGAATATATTGATAAAATTAATAAGAAAATAAAAAGAATCTTTAAAAAATTTAAAAAAGATAATGAAGTTTATGTTGATTATCAAAGTCAATTTTTGAATAAGAGTAATGATGAAATATTGATGAATTTAAAGAAAAATAGGATTTATGAGGAAACTATCGGTTTCACTAAGACTGGGATACATAGGGATGATTTTGTGTTTTTACATAATGGTAAGAATGCTAAAGAATATAGTAGTCAAGGACTTCAAAAATTAATACTTTTGTCTTTTAAAATGGCAGAATTGGAAGTTTTAATTGATGACTATTATGAAGAACCTATTTTGCTTTTAGACGATTTGTTTAGTGAACTGGATATTATTAATCAAAATAGTATTATTAACAATTTGAACACTAAAATTCAGGTTTTTGTAACAACTACTGATATTAATAATGTGAAACCTAATTTACTTAAAAAAGCAAAAATAATTGATTTAAATGAGAGGAGTATGTAATGAAAGACAATTATAATGAAAGTGATATTCAAGTTTTAGAAGGACTTGAAGCAGTTAGAAAAAGACCTGGAATGTATATTGGTACTACTGATATTAAGGGATTGCATCATTTAGTATGGGAAATTGTGGATAATTCAATAGATGAAGCTTTAGCTGGGTATTGTAAGAATATAGAAATTATTATTAATAAGGATAATTCTATTACTGTTAAAGATGATGGACGTGGTATTCCTGTTGGAAAACATCCAAAGACTGGTATTTCAACTGTTGAAACTGTTTATACAGTACTGCACGCCGGTGGTAAATTTGGTGGTGGCGGATATAAAGTTAGTGGCGGACTTCATGGTGTTGGAGCTTCTGTTGTTAACGCTTTATCTAGTAGAGTTACTGTTACTGTTTATAAAGATTCTAAAATTTATGAATGTAAATTTGCTAATGGTGGTAAAACTGTTCAGCCTTTAACTGTAATAGGTACTTGTGAACCTAATAGAACAGGTACTACGGTTACATTTAAACCTGATGGAGAAATATTTGATACTGAAATTTATGATTATGAAACTTTGAAAGTTAGAGTTAGAGAACTTGCTTTTCTTAATAGGGGACTTCAACTTACTTTGAGAGATGATAGAGATGAAGAAGATACACAAGGTGAAAAATTCTTATATGAAGGTGGTATAAGTGAATATGTTAAATTTTTAAATCAAAATAAGACACCTATTCACAATAATGTTATTCATTTAGAAGGTAGTCAGGATGATGTGTTTTTTGAGGTTGCTATGCAATATAATACAAGTTATACTGACAATATTTATTCATTCGTAAATAATATTAATACACACGATGGCGGAACACACGAAGAAGGTGTTAGAAGAGCTTTAACAAGACTTATTAACAATTATGCTAGAAAAACTAAAATGTTAAAGGAAAAAGATGAAAGTTTGACTGGAGACGATGTTAAAGAAGGCCTTACTATGATTATTTCTTGTAAGCATCCTAATCCTCAATTTGAAGGTCAAACTAAGGGAAGACTTGGAAATTCTGAAGTTAGAAAGATAGCTGATAATGTTTTTTCAGAAGGTTTCGATAGATTTTTAATGGAAAATCCTAATGAAGCTAAGATTATAGTTGAAAAGGCTATGCTTGCTAGTCGTGCTAGAAGTGCCGCTAAGAAGGCAAGAGAAGCAACTAGGAAAAACGATTTAACTATTACTAATTTCTTTGGAAAACTTACTGACTGTAAGAGTAAAGATCCAACTGTGTCTGAGATATTTATAGTCGAAGGAGACAGTGCCGGTGGAAGTGCTAAGGAAGGTAGAGATTCTATGACTCAAGCAATTCTTCCACTTAGAGGTAAAATTTTGAATGTTGAGAAAACTAGACTTGATAAAGCATTAGGTAATGAAGAAATTAAAACAATTATTACTGCTTTTGGTACTGGTATTGGACAAGATTTTGATATTGAAAAATTAAGATATCATAAAATTATAATAATGACCGATGCTGATGTCGATGGATCTCATATTAGAGTACTTTTATTGACTTTATTTTATAGATATTTTAAGCCTATTTTGGAACAAGGACATGTTTATGCCGCTCAACCTCCACTTTTTAGAGTTATGCACGGAAAAACTAGAAAATATTGTTTAGATGAGGATGAAAAAGATAGATATTTAGCATCTTTACCAGATAATGTTAGAGCGAGAGCTGAAATTGCTAGAATGAAAGGTCTTGGTGAGATGGATGCTGAGGAACTTAATGAAACAACTATGGACATTAATAAGAGAATTTTAAGAAAGATTACTGTAGAGGATGCAATTTTGGCTGATCAAATATTTACTAAGTTAATGGGTGAAGAAGTAGAGCCTAGAAGACAATTTATTGAGCAAAATGCTGGATTTGTACAGAATCTTGATATTTAGAGGAGGTATATGGGATGGATAATAATTTAGATGAACTATTAAATAGAGTTAATGAATTAGAAAACGATGGAGATGATAACGCAAACAATGATAATTTAAAAACTGAGAATAATGAATCAGATTCTAATGATAATAGTACTGAAGAAAGTAGTTATTATGGCGGTGAATTTCACGAAAGAGATAAATTATCTGTAAATAATATAGTTGATGAAGTTCAAAATTCATTTTTAGATTATTCAATGAGTGTAATTAAAGCACGTGCTTTACCTGATTTGAGAGATGGGTTAAAGCCTGTTCATAGAAGAATTTTATGGAGTATGTATGAGTGTGGTTATACTCCAGATAAACCTCATAAAAAGTGCGCCACTACTGTTGGATATGTTATTGGTCATTATCATCCACACGGAGATTCTTCAGTTTATGATGCAATGGTAAGATTGGCACAAGACTTTAATCAGAGATATGCTTTAGTAGATGGACACGGTAACTTTGGTAATATTGAAGGTGATAGTGCCGCTGCATATCGTTATACTGAGTCTAGACTTGCAAAGATTAGTTTGGAACTTTTACGTGATATTAATAAAAATACAGTTGATATGGAAGATAACTTTGATGTTACTAAGAAGGAACCAAAAGTTTTACCTTCTAGATTTCCTAATATTTTAGTTAATGGTTCTATGGGTATTGCTGTTGGTATGGCAACTAATATTCCTCCTCATAATTTAGGAGAGGTTATTGATGGATGTATTGCATATATAGATAATCCTGAGATTGATACTTTAGAGTTAATGCAGTATATAAAAGGTCCAGATTTTCCTACTGGAGGTATAATTCTTGGTAATTCAGGTATTAAACAAGCTTATGAGACAGGTAGAGGTACTATTACAATACGTAGTAGAGCAACTATAGAAGATGTTAAAGGGCATCCAACCATTATCATTACTGAAGTTCCATATGGTGTTAATACTATGGAGTTAAAGAATAAAGTCGCAGAACTTGTTCACAATAAAATTATTGAAGGAATAACAGATTATCATACTGATTTAAAGAATGGTGTTAAGATAACTATTACTTTGAAGAAAGATGCTAATGCACAGGTTGTTTTAAATAATCTTTATAAGCATACTCAATTTCAGATTAATTATGGAATTATTTTCTTAATGCTAGATGGTTTAACACCTAAAACATTGCCGTTAAAGAGTATTATTAGTAAGTATATAGATCATCAAAAAGAAGTTATTTATCGTAGAACTAGATTTGATTTGAATAAATCAGAGAATAGAGTTCATATTTTAGAAGGATATAAAATAGCATTAGATAACATAGATGAAGTTGTTAACATTATTAGAAATGCTGGGGATGATGACGAGGCCAGAACTAAACTTATTAACAGATTTGGTCTTACTGTAGTTCAAGCAGATAGTATTCTAGAGTTAAAGTTAAAAAGATTAACTGGTTTAGAGAGAAATAAGATAGAAGAAGAATTATCAACATTATTAAAACTTATTGATGAATTAAGAGCAATTTTGGCTGATGAGAGAAAGGTTTTAGATATCATTAAGAAAGAAATGCTTGAAATTAAGAATAAATATGGTGATGACAGAAGAACAACTATAGATATGACTGCTATTGATTATATTGAAGACGAAAGTTTAATTCCAGAGCAAGACATAATTGTTACAATTAGTAACAAGAACTATATTAAGCGTATGACTACTGATAATTATAAGACACAAAATAGAGGTGGAGTTGGAATTAAGGGTATGTCAACAAATGATGAGGACTTTGTAGAACAATTAATCAGCTTATCCACACACGATTATTTATTATTCTTCACTAATAAAGGTAAAGTTTATAGACTTAAAGGTTATGAGATACCAGAGTTTTCTAGAGTATCTAAAGGTTTACCTATTGTAAACTTAATTCAAATAGAAAAGGATGAAACAGTAAGTGCAGTTGTTAAAGTTGAAAAAGAAAATGCTTATAAATATTTCGTATTTGGTACTAAAAATGGTATTGTTAAAAGAACTATGATATCAGATTTTGATAATATTAGACAAAAAGGTAAATTAGCAATTACATTAAAAGATAATGATGAGTTAAATTCTGTTAAAAAATCAACTGGAGACGATTTTGTAATAATGTGTTCATCAAATGGTAGAATGGTTAGATTCAATGAAAACGAAATAAGAGTGATGGGAAGATCAGCTGCAGGTGTCAGAGGTATTAATTTAGATAATGATGTTTGCGTTGGTACTGAAGTTACAACTGAAAATATGGAAATTTTAGTTGTTACCGAAAAAGGTTATGGTAAAAAGACTGCTGTAAGTGAATATAGAGAGACTAAGAGAGGTAGTAAAGGTGTAAGAACTTTAAATATTACTGAAAAGAATGGTAAGATAGTAGGTTTTAAAGCTGTTTATAATGATTGTGATTTGATGATTATTACAAATTTAGGAATTATAATCAGATTAGATATGGCATCTGTTTCTACTATGGGTAGAGTTACACAAGGTGTAAGATTAATTAATCTAAAAGAGAATAATACTGTATCGTCTATATCTGTAGTTAATAAATCTGACGAAAATTCTGATGAAGAAACTAGTGATAATAATGAACAAGAATAATTATATGTTTCACGTGAAACATATAATAAACATAAAATAGAATGTTCCACGTGGAACATTCTATTTTTTATATAAATGAGAATGTTAAGAATAAAAACATCAATGTTCCACGTGGAACATTGATTAAACTAAACATAAAATATTTAAATATTTATAATATTTCTATTTCAATGTTTCACGTGAAACATGAGAACTTCTTTAATTTATATTATAATAATTATATATTAAATATTAAATCAAATACTTTTTTTTATCTAAAATTAATCTATTAATTAAACATTTAGAATTCAATGTTCCACGTGGAACATTGAATTTGTAAACTTAATTTAATAAAAAAAATAATTTAACTGAAATAAACACTTAACAACACTTTAATATGTGCTTTTTATAATAAAATTTAAAACATTAATATGTTTCACGTGAAATATCGACAATTTATCATAATATATTAGTTTGCTTTAAGAATATAATGAATCTTTTTTATCTAAATATACATTAATTTTATAAAAATTTATTTTTCTATTTAGCTATGAAACCTTTTTATATTAGAAAAAATTAAATACAACTGGCTATTATCAATGTTCCACGTGGAACATTGATAATAATCATACTTATTTTGACAATGAATTAAGACTTATTAATATTTCTATGTTGTTTTATAATACTTCTGTCTTTTTATCTTAAGTATTTTTAAAAAGAACGTTAAGTTAAAATATACTTATCAACATTTTTTTCACAGTTTTCAATAATGTTAAACTTAAATAATACAATGTTCCACGTGGAACATTGTAATTATAATAATAATTTGCTATAATTTATTTGTGCAACGGATGCGGTAGAATCAGGTCAGGATCGGAAGGTAGCAGCCTTAATACTTACCATTCGTGTGCACTTTTTTTAGGAGAAAAATCGTATGTTTGATGAAAAAATAATAGAAGAATTGTATAATTTATCTTTAAAAGCTTATAAAAAAGGTGAAATACCTGTGTCTGCAATTATAGTTAAGAATAATAAAGTGATTTCAAAAGCTTATAATAAGCGTAATAAAAGTCATAATCCTATGGATCACGCAGAGATTATTGCTATTAAAAGAGCGTGTAAACGATTACATACTTGGAAATTAAATGAATGCGTATTGTACGTATCTTTGGAACCTTGTGATATGTGTAGGGAGGTTATTAATCAATCCAGAATTGAAAATGTAATTTATTTTACGAAAAATAACAAGATTATTAACTTTAAAACCAATTATAAATTTTTGGATAGCTCCTATAATATTAAATTTTCTAAGTTATTAACAAATTTTTTTGAAACAAAAAGATAGGTATACCATTATTACATCTAAAATGGTATAATTTTTTTGTATGGAGGTGTTTTATGGCTTATACTGCTTTGTATAGAAAGTATCGACCAAGTAATTTTTCTAATGTTGTTGGACAAGATGTAGTGGTAGATATTTTAAAGAACTCAATTATTAACAATAAAATATCACACGCTTATTTATTTACTGGTCCTAGAGGTACAGGTAAAACTAGTATTGCAAAAATATTTGCTCACGCAGTAAATTGTACTGACTTTAATGGCGATATTTGTGGCAAATGTTTTAATTGTGTTAACTTATTAACAAATGATTCGGATATTATTGAAATAGATGCAGCTAGTAATAATGGTGTAGATGAAATACGTGCATTAAGAGATAATTCAAAGCTTTTACCTTCTTTTTGTAAGTATAAAATATATATTATTGATGAAGTTCATATGCTTTCTATAGGTGCCTTTAATGCGTTACTTAAGACTCTTGAGGAACCACCTAGTCACGTTATATTTATTTTAGCGACAACTGAGCCAAATAAAATACCTTTAACTATTTTGTCTAGATGTCAAAGATTTGATTTTCAAAAGATATCTATCGATCAATTAATTAGTAGATTAAAATATATTGTTGAAAATGAAAATAGGGTTGTATCTGATGATGTACTTTTAAAAATAGCTGAAGTATCTGATGGTGGTTTAAGGGATGCTATTAATTTGTTGGATCAGGCTTTATCTTTACCGGATGAACTTATTACTATTGAAGAAATATATAAATTGTCTGGCTATGTTTCAAGTGAATTTATTCAGAGTTTATTTTTATCATTAACTAATTTTAATTATAAGGATTTATTAACTTATTGTAATGAAATATCTTCTAAAGGGCTTAATTATCGTTCGATTGTTGACAATTTGTTAATTTTAATAAGAGATTATTCTATATATTCAAAGTTGTCTGATTATTTTGATAACGAGTATACTGAATTTTTAAAACAAATTTATTTAAATAGTAACCAAATATCTAAAATTACTTTTTATTTAAATGATTTAGCTAAAGAATTAAAAAACTCTTTTAATCAAGGAATGTTGTTTGAAATCTATATGATACAAATTGCTAATTTATTTGATAATAATAAGGAAATATCTCATAACAAAGATTTAATTGAATCAAAAGTTGCAAATATTGATACTTCTCAAAATGAAATTGTTAATGATGCTTCTATGAAAGAAATAATTAACGATGCTATTATTACTTCTAAACCTCAAAAAAAATCTGATGATGAAGTTATCAACAATAATTTAGAAGAAGAAAAGACAATTAACAATGATTTGATTCATATTAGAATTAATAACGTTTTTGCTGAGGCTGATAAAAAGATATTGATTGATATTAACAATAATTATGACAAACTATATGATTTTGTTTCAAATAAAACTTACAATATTTTAGCTAATTTACTTTTAAATGGTAAAGTAGTGGTGGCTTCTTCTAAATATTTATTATTTGCGTTTAATAATTCGAGTGATGTAATAAACTTTAATAAGAAAATATCTCAAATAGAAGCTTTTGTTAAGGAACTTTTTGATAATTCTTATAAGGTAATTGCACTTACTAATGATGAATGGAATAAATGTAAGGAAGATTTTATAAAAAATAAGAAAAATAATATTAAATATGTATTTGTTGAAGAAAATGATGTACAATTAGAACAGGGAGAATTTTATAGTGATTTTGAAAATTCTGCTTTAGATATATTCGGAAATGACACTGTTAGTGTAAAATGAGGAGGAAATTATTATGAATATGCAAAATTTAATGGCACAAGCACAAAAAGTTCAAAGAGAACTACAAAAAGCTAATGAGGAGATAGAAAATACTGTTTTTACTGCTACTAGTGGAGCTGTGAAGATTGAAATGTCTGGAAAAATGCAAGTTAATAAAATAGAAATAACTGATGATTCTGTTCTTTCAGATAAAGATATGTTAGAAGATATGCTTTTAGTAGCGGTTAATGATGTTTTAAATCAAGTTGCAAAAACTAAAGAAGAAAAAATGGGTAAATATACAGGTGGTCTTGGAGGATTGTTCTAATAATGGTTTATCCAGAGGAATTTGAAAAACTTAAAGAAAGTTTTCGTCTTTTTTCGGGAGTAGGCGAAAAATCTGCTGAAAGATTTGTGTATGATGTTAATGATATAGATTTTGAAAAAATAGAGGAATTTGCTAGTAATTTACTTAATTTTAAAAATAATATTACTGTATGTAGTGTATGTGGTCATTTGACTGATCACGAAAAATGTAATATTTGTACTTCTGAAACTAGAGATAGATCCACGATTTGTGTAGTGGAAGATGCAAAAAGTGTTTTTATGTTTGAAAAAACAGGTAAATTTAATGGATTATATCACGTTTTAGGGGGCCTTATATCACCAATTGATGAGGTAAATCCTGAGGATATAAATATTTTTTCATTAGTTAACAATCGTATTGATGACTCAGTAAAAGAGGTTATTATTGCACTTAATCCTTCAGTTGAAGGAGAAATGACTTCTCTTTATATTCAAAAATTGCTAGAAAATAAAAATGTTAAAGTTTCTAGGTTATCTTATGGTATTCCTATTGGAACAGATTTTGAATATTTAGATCCACTTACGATAGTAAGAGCAATTGATGATAGAAAATTCTTGTCATAATATTTAAATTACAATAATACTATTTTGTGGAGGCAAATATGCAAATAATAGTAATTGTAGTAAAAAGACTTGTTATGGCGTTATGTTTAATGTATGCATTTGATTTAATAACTTCAAGCGTTGGTGCAATGATTCCAATAAATGTTGTTTCAATAATATTCGTTACACTTTTGGGAATTCCTGCTTTAATTGGACTTGTTGTTATGAATCAATTATTGTGATAGTAATGATTAGGTGATAGTATGAGTGAAAAATTAGAAAACTATTTTAATCTTAGGGCTAGTCAAAATACGATTAGTCACGCTTTTTTATTGTACAATTCTAATTATGATTCGCTTAAAGAATCACTTTTTTCAGTTATTAGCAAATATATTTTTAAAGATGAAGTTAATGAAGAATCTTGTGATGTGTTAGTCGTTAGACCTGAAAATTCTAAAATTATAAAAGATCAAATTTTGGACTTACAGTCAAAATTTAAGACTAAATCACAATTTCATATAGCTAAAACATATATTATTGATGAAGCTCAAATGATGAATGATTATGCTGCTAATTCGCTACTTAAGTTTTTAGAAGAACCGGAAGATAATATCTATGCTTTTTTAATAACTTCTAATATAAATAGTGTCTTACCCACGATTAAGTCTAGATGTCAGTTAATAAAAATAGATGATAACGTGGATTTTGATATTAAAATGTTTGATAATGAATTAGTTTTGAAATCTATTGATTTAGTTAATAAAATAGAAAATTATAAAGTAGATTCTATAGCATATTTACCAGATATATTTTCTAAAAAAGAAGAAAAAGCAAAAGTTATGTCTATCATTAAAATTATTAAATATTTTTATTATGATGTTTTAAATTATAAATTTCAAAATACAATTCAGTATTTTGATGAGTATTTATCTACTGTAGAAAAAATTGCTTTAAACATAAATGAAAAAGATCTTACTAGGAAATTAATAGTGTTGAATAAAAATGAAAATGTGTTAAAATATAATGTGAATGTTAATTTGTTTATAGATAAATTGATTATTGATATGGTTGGTGAAATTTATGAATAACGTTGTTGCAGTAAATTTTAAAGAAGGTGGAAAGTTATATTTTTTCAAGGGTAATGAGTTAAATATTCTTGATGGAGATTTAGTTATTGTTGAAACTGAAAGGGGTATTCAACTTGCTAAGGTTATTATGAGTAATATCAAAAATAAAGAACTTGTTCTTGATATGAAGAATGTGCTTAGAAAGGCAAATGAAAAAGATATTAAAACATTTAATTCAAATATCAAAGATGCAAAACGCGCTATTGTTGATGCAAAAAAGATTGCTCATAAGTATAAATTAAATATGAATTTTATTGATGCTTCGTTCACTTTGGATAGAACTCAATTACTTATGTTTTTTCTTGCTGAACAGAGAATTGATTTTAGAGAACTTGCTAAGGAATTGGCATCTATATATAAAACTAGAATTGAATTAAGACAAATTGGCGTAAGAGATAAGGCAAAAGAAATAGCTGGAATTGGACAGTGTGGTAGAGAGTTATGCTGTTCTTCATATTTAACTTGTTTTCCAGAATCTGTTTCTATCAGTATGGCTAAGAATCAAAATTTAACTTTAAATCCTAATAAAATTAATGGTCAATGTGGAAGACTTCTTTGCTGTTTAACTTATGAAGATGATGTATATTCAGATTATAGAATTGATATACCAAATATTGGAGATGAAGTTTCTACTGAAAAGGGTAAGGGAACAGTAATTTCATTAGATATCTTAAAAAGAACTTATACAGTTTCTGTACCTGATGTTGGTAAAGTAGAAGTGGTATTAAAAAGTAAGTGTGATGAATGTGGAAAAAAATGTAATAAATGATTTAGTAGGATATGATAATTTAAAAATTGTACAGAATAATGAATATTTTAATTTTAGCTTGGAATCTTTATTAATTCCAAGATTTTGTATTTTAAAAAAGAAAATGAAAATAATTGATTTTTGTACTGGTAATGCACCTATACCATTAGTTTTAAGCACTTTAACTGATTCTGAAATTATAGGCGTTGAAATTCAAAAGGAAATTTATGCTTTAGCTACTGAGTCAGTGAAAATAAATGGTTTAGAAGAAAGAATATCTATTTTAAATGAAGATGTAAAGAAATTACCTGATTTATTTGAAACTGATACTTTTGATTTGATTACTTGTAATCCCCCATATTTTAAAGTAAACGAAAGCAGCAATCTTAACTATAATTATATTAAGACTGTAGCAAGACACGAAGTAATGTTAACTTTAAATGATATATTTGCTGTTAGTAGAAAATTACTTAAGAATAATGGAAGTGTTGTTATGGTACATAGGACTGATAGGTTATCTGAAATTTTAACACTTATGACTAATAATAATTTGCAACCTAAAAGAATAAGGTTTATTTATCCTAAAGAAGGTAAAGAATCTAATTTAGTTTTGATAGACGCCAAAAAAAATGGTAAAATAGGTGTGAAAGTACTTCCACCTTTATATTGTCATAATGATGATGGAAGTTATACTTCTGAGGTTTTAAAAATGTTTGAAAGGATGTGAAATTATGATTCAACATAGTTATGATAAGAAATATAGTAATTGTTTTATAGTTCCAACACCTATTGGTAATTTAAAAGATATGACTTTTCGTGCTGTTGAGGTCTTGAAAAGTGTTGATGCTATATTTGCCGAAGATACCCGTGTTACCAATAATCTTTTAAAAAACTTTGATATTTGTAATAAATTGTACCAATGTCAAAAGTTCTCAGAAGCTAAAGCTAGTGTTACTGCACTTGAGTTACTTAAAAATAAAAAAAATATTGCTGTAGTTACTGATAGAGGTACTCCTTTAATTAGTGACCCTGGATCGTTGTTAGTACAAAATATTATAAAAGAGGGATATAATGTTATAGCACTTCCGGGAGCTTGTGCATTTTTACCAGCACTTAATATGTCTAACTTAGATCAAGACAAATTTCTTTTTTATGGATTTTTAGATTCAAAAGAAAGCACTTCTAATGCTGAATTAGAAAAGTTAAAGAGTATAAACTTTACAATTATTTTATATGAAGCACCTCATAGACTTTATAAAACTTTACAAAAAATCTATAAAATCTTGGGAAATAGACAAATAAGTATTTCCCGGGAAATAACTAAGGTCTATGAAGAGGTATTTAGGGGGACTGTCTTGGAAGCAATTCAACAGTACGAAAATGTTAAAGGAGAAATTGTAATTGTTATTGAAAAAAATACTAATGAGATGAATTACGATGAACTTTTTAAAGATGTTTTGGAATTAACTCAACTTGGTATGACTAGTAAGGATGCTATAAAATATGTTTCTAAGAAAAACAATGTTAGTAAGAATATTTTATATTCGATGTATGAGGAGAATAAGAAATGAAAGTAATAGTTGGTTTAGGTAATCCAGGAAAAGAATATGAAAACACTAGACATAATGCAGGCTTTATGGCACTAGATAATTATATTTCTGATTTTAAAGTTAAAGATAATTATATGTATAGTCTAAAAAATACTACAAATGATAAATATTTATTTATTAAACCTTTAACTTTTATGAATGAAAGTGGGCTTGCTGTTAGAAAAGTGCTCGATTATTATAAAGTAGATGTAACGGATTTATTAGTAATTTATGACGATATGGATTTTGAAATTGGAACGTTTAAAATTAAAACTAGTGGTTCTTCTGGTGGACATAATGGAATAAAGAGTATTATTAAACATATTGGAACAGAGGAATTTAAAAGAATTCGTATAGGTATCTCAAAGTCTTCTTATGATGTTGTTGATTATGTTCTTGGAAAGTTTTCTAGTGAAGAAATGAATAAATTAAAAAAAGTTTTAGATACTATAAATGAGGTTATAGATGATTTGGATATTTTAAGTTTTGATAAGATTATGAATAAATATAATAGGTGATTATTTATGATTGACAATCTTTTTAATTTACAATTTAAAGATAATTTAAAAATATCTGTTACCGATAATGAATTATACACTCAATTATTAATGTATATGTTTTTTTCGTGTAATAAGGATTTAATTTTGGTAACACCTTCTTTAACTGAGGCTAATAATCTTTATGCTAGACTTAATTTTTATTTGAAAGATAATGTATATATTTTTCCAGATGATGATTTTTTAACTAAAAAGGCAATTGCGTCTTCTCCTGAGTTAATGTTTATGAGACTCAAATTTTTAGAAAGTTTAGATTCTGACAAAAATAAAATTGTTATATGTCACACTAATAGTTTTTTGAAAAAGATGCCATCTAGAACTAATTTTGAGAAGAAAAATATAAAATTAAAGATTAATCAAAGTATAGATAGAGATGATTTTATTAATAAACTTTCTGAAATTGGGTATAAGAGGGAATCAATGGTTACCAATACTGGAGAATTTAGTGTTAGAGGATTCGTTATTGATGTTTTTCCTGTTTTTGAAGAGCATCCAATTCGTATAGAGTTTTTTGATGATGAAATTGAAGATATTAAGGAATTTAATGAGAATACACAACTTTCAGATAGAAATATTGAGGAAATAATAATTAAACCTGCTATCGATGAATATAGTGATGCTAAAGAAAATATTTTGAGTTATTTAGATGATTATATTTTAGTTTATCAAGATATAAATGCTATTAAGAATGTTCATAGAACTATTTTGGAACAGGTGAAATATTATGGAGAGAAAAATGAATTATTTAATTTAGATGATATTAATTCTAAATTTACTATTTACGCAAATACAAGCACCAATGAACCTGATAGTGATTATTTTATTAAAGCGACTTCGATAGTAAATTATAATAATGATTTTGATAGATTCAAAAATGATGTTAGCTCGTTTAATTCTTATTTAGTAAGTACTGATAATGAATTTATTAAAAGACTAAATTTAACTGAAGGTAAAATAATTAAAAAAGATTTGATGAACGGGTTTGTGTATAATGGAATATCATACTTTTCAAAAAATGATTTATTTGCTTCATTTAATAAACTTAAATACAATACAGGTTATAAAATGGGGAAAAAGATTAACTCTATAGATAAGCTAGAAGTGGGGGATTATGTAGTTCATAGAGATAGTGGTATAGGAGTTTATATGGGTATTACTACTATTGAAAAAAATGGATTATTAAAAGATTATATTCTTATTAAGTATAAAGGCGATGATAAGTTATATTTACCTGTCGATAAAGTTGATAAGCTTTATAAGTATTCTTCTAAGGATGGGGCAAAACCTGTAATTCATAAGCTAAATAGTGTGGAATGGGAAAAAACTAAAATTAAAATTAAGAAGAAAATTAAGGATATTAGTAGTGAGTTAATTAAGATTTATAAGAATAGAAATTTATGTTCAGTCAAACCTTTTGAAGAAGATACTCCTGAACAAATAGTATTTGAAAATGAGTTTATTTATGATGAAACTGCTGATCAACTAAAGACTTCATATGAAATCAAAAAGGATTTAGAAAGTTCTAAACCAATGGATAGACTATTGTGTGGGGATGTTGGTTATGGTAAGACAGAGGTTATTTTTAGGGCAATATTTAAATCTGTTATGAATAGTAAACAGGTTATGTATTTATGTCCTACTACATTATTAAGTTATCAGCAATTTATGTCGTGTACTTCTAGATTTAAGAATCACGCGGTTAATATCGCACTTTTGAACAGATATACCACTTCTAAGGAAACTAAAAAGATATTAGAAGAGCTTAAGGAAGGAAAGATTGATGTTATTTTTGGAACTCATAGGTTATTAAGTTCTGATGTGGAATTTAAAGATTTAGGATTACTGGTTATTGATGAGGAGCAACGTTTTGGTGTTATGCATAAAGAAAGAATTAAGGAAATTAAGTCTAATGTGCACGTTTTATCTGTTTCTGCGACACCTATTCCTAGAAGCTTGCAAATGAGTTTGATTGGAGTGAGGGATCTTAGTTTGATAGAAACACCGCCTAAAAATAAATATCCTGTTCAAACATATGTTATAAATTATGATCCTTATATTCTAAGAAATGTTGTTTTGAAAGAAAAAGCAAGAGGTGGGCAAGTATTTATACTTTATAATAAAGTTGAAGATATGGAAAGTGTTGTTCAGAGTTATGCAAAACTTATTCCTGAAGTTTCTATAAGGTATGCTCACGGTAAAATGAATAAAGAAGATATGCAAGATATAATGCTTGATTTTACTTTAGGTAAATTTGATGTTTTGATTAGTACTACTATTATTGAAAATGGAATTGATATTCCTAATGCTAATACGATTATTGTGCTGGATTCAGATAGATTTGGACTTTCTCAACTTTATCAAATTAGAGGTAGAGTCGGTAGAGGTGATAGACAAGCTTATGCTTATTTGACGTATAACAAAGAAAAAATACTTGGAGATACTGCTCAAAAGAGACTTGAATCTATAAAGGAATTTACTGAACTTGGTAGTGGATATAAAATTGCTATGAGAGATCTTAGTATTCGTGGTGCGGGAGATTTGCTTGGTAGTGAACAAGCCGGATTTATAGATTCTGTTGGAGTTGATATGTATTTAGCGTTAGTTAATGAAGAGTTAAATGGAGTAAGTGAGGAAGAAGAAAAGGAGACTAATATCGACGATGTAACTACTCATATTACAACAAACTATTCTGATGAAGATGCAGTGATTATTGAGATACATAAATTAATCGCGGATATTAATAGTATAGATGATTTTAAAGAAGTGTATGAAAATATTAAGGATAGGTTTGGTATAGTTACTAGTGATTTAGAAATTTACATGAAACAAGAATTATCTGAAAAACTTATAGATAAGCTTAATATTAAAGTTTTAATTAATGACAGAAATAAATTTTCTATTAAGCTAGATGAATCGGTTTATAGAAATCTTAATATTGAAAAATTATTTATTACTTCTACTCATATTACAACTAGATTTAATTTTTCATATAATGGTAATGCAATTATTATTTCGCTTAATAAAATTAATAGTGATAAGCATTATATCAATTATATATTAGATTTACTTCTTTATATTAATCAAGAAAAAAGTAGATAGTTTAGTTAATTCTTAGCTATCTACTTTCTTTTTTATAATTGTTTTTACAAGTTTCTATTAGTTTAATTGCTTCGTTAACGCCGTGAAAATCTTTTGTTTCTACTTTTATGTTTTGTAATGTTTTGTAGTTTTGAAAAAAGTCTTTTATTTCAGCTTTTTGATGTTCAGTTAAGTCTTCTAATTTTGTAATGTTATCAAATCTAGGGTCTTTATCTACGACTGCTATTATTTTTTCGTCGTGGTAACCATTATCTACTACTGTTAGATATCCTAGTACTCTAGCATCTACTGTGCAGCCCGGGAAAGTTGGATAAGTACTGATTACTAGTATATCTAGTGGATCTTTGTCATCGGCAATAGTGTTTTCAATAAAACCGTATTCGCCCGGGTATGTAAGAGCACTATATAAAACTCTGTCCAATTTCATTTTACCTGTTTCTTTATTAATTTCAAATTTATTTTTAGTTCCCATAGGAATTTCAATTGTTGCTTCTACTATATTATTCACTTTATATCACCTATATAAATTATAACATATTTTTTATTTATTCTGGTATAATTCTTTTATTTTTATTTAAAATAAGGTTAGAGGTGTTATATGAATACTGGTATAGTTAGAAAAATAGATGAACTTGGTAGAATAGTTATTCCAAAAGAAATTAGAAAAAACCTTAACATAAGAAATGGTGAAGATGTTCAAATTTTTATTCAAGATAATTCAATTGTTTTAAAAAAGTATGAAAAACTTTTGTCTATGAAGGAAAATGCAGATATTTATATTAATAATTTCAAAAAATTAACAAGTTCAGATATTATAATTACTGATAAGGAAAAAGTTATTTCAAGTTGTGTTTCAGCATATGTTGGAAATAAAATTGATAGTAAAATCATAAGTTTAATTGATGAAAGAAAACAAGAAGAGGGGTATTTTTTAAAATTCGATACTCTTAGTATAGAAAAAAAATATTTAGTGTGTCCGATAATTGTTGATGCTGATTCGATTGGCAGTATTATACTTATTAGTGATAGTGCAATTACTGATCAGGATAAGTTACTAGCACATATATTAAATATACTTTTGACTATGAATTTATGTTAATAACTTTTAAAATATCAACAAATATACTAAAAAAACTTGAAATATCTTCTGGTTTATGATATATTACTTAAGCGAAAAGGTTTCTATAACTTTTTGAAGTTATGGCGAAAGGAGAATGTTAAATGAAAAAAGGTATTCATCCAGAACTAAAAGAATGTAAAGTTAAATGTGCTTGCGGAAATGAATTTACTACATTAAGTACTAAAAGTGAAATTCAACTTGAAACTTGTAATAAATGTCATTCATTTTATACAGGAAAGCATATGACTGCTAGAACTGGTAATGTTCAAAAATTCAAAGAAAAATATGGAATGAAATAGTCAATTATGACTATTTTTTTTATTATGACAATTTTAATGTAATTTGTCCTCTAATTGTTGATTTTATTTGCATTAATGATTTATAATAAAAGTGTGAGGTGATATTATGAGAATAGGAATAGCAAGTGACCATCGTGGTTATAAAGAAAAAGAAAAATTAAAAAAATATTTTGTTAAAAAGAATATTGAATTTGTTGATTATGGTACTGATTCTACTGAATCTGTAGATTTTCCTGATTATGCTTTGAAATTATGTCAAGGTATTCTTTCTGGAGAGATTGAAAAAGGAATACTTATTTGTGGAACTGGTATAGGAATGAGCATTGCTGCAAATAAGGTTAAAGGTATTATGTGCGCTAAAGTTGATTGTGCTGAAGAAGCTAGGCTTGCTGTTGAACATAATCACGCTAATGTTATAAGTTTTACTTCTGAATTCTTTATGTCTGAGATGAAAGAAATTGTTAACGCTTATTTAAAAGCTAAACCTTTAGAAGATGAAAGATATTTAAGAAGAATAGAAGAAATTAAAAAAATAGAAAAGAAGAAAAGTTATAAATAATAATGTGTTTTATGCATATTATTATTTTTTATGCATAAAATTTACTATGAAAAAATATTTTTATATAATACCAATCTTGTTAATTATTTATTTTTTTACACTTAATTTGAAAGATAAAAAGGTTGAAGCTAAAAAGAAACCGTATACTGAGTTAAAAGAATCTATTAACGTTAAAGTACTTGTTAATGACACTACGGAAGAAATGAAAATTAACGATTATATTATTGGTGTTGTTTCTTGTGAAATGCCAGCTTTATTTAATATAGAAGCTTTGAAAGCGGGAGCAGTGGCTGCTAGGACTTTTTATTATTATAATTATGGTATTTTTGAAAATTATGTTGCTAAAAATAGCGATCAGTGTTTTATAACAACTGATAAAATGAAAGAAAACTGGAAAGATAATTATGAAGAGTATTATAATAAAATTAAAAATGCTGTTTTAAGTACTGATAATGAAGTAGTTACTTATGATGATAAAATTATTCATTCTTATTATTTTAGTATGTCTAATGGTTATACTGAAAATGCTATGAATGTTTTTAAAGAAAATAAACCTTATTTAAAAAGTGTGACTTCATTATGGGAAAAGGACCTAAATAATTATGAAAAGACTTTAAGTGTAAGTGTAGATGAATTTAAGAAGAAGCTTAATATTACAGATAAAAATATAAATGTCTATATAAAGTCTAGATTCGATAGTGGAAGGGTTAATGAATTTGTTGTTAATAATAAAATATTTGAGGGTACTCTGGTTAGAAAATTATTTAACCTTAGAAGTGCGGACTTTGATTTTAGTATAGAAAATGACTTAGTTACATTTACTACGCGTGGATATGGGCACGGTGTTGGAATGAGTCAATATGGCGCTAATGAAATGGCTAAGAGTGGTTATAAGTATGATGAAATACTAAAATATTATTATACAGGTACAAAAATACTTAAAAGTTATGTATAAATTATAAAAAAATGTTCACATTACTATTAGGAGCGTGAACAAATGAAAAATGGTGTTAAAAAATTATTTGTACCTGGTGTGTATCTTGTCGCTGTACTAGCGGTTATCGGTTGTATACTTTTAACTATTACAAGTATTAATAAATACTTGTCTGAAGAGAAAAACTTTACTTATTCGGTAGATGGTATAATAAATGGACCAGTTAAAAGTGTTAACAAAGAGCAAAATGGTAATGTTACTACTGATAAAGAAACTATTATTAGACCATATAAATCTGATAAAGTTAGTATAGGAAGAAACTTTTATGATTTTAAGGGAGAAGCTAGTAATCAAGAGAATGCTATTATTTTTTATGAAAACACTTATATGCAGAACTCTGGTGTTGATTATGTAAGTGACGAAGAGTTTGAAGTTATAAGTGTATTAGATGGTAAAGTATTAAGTGTTGACTATAATGAGATATTAGGTAATATTATTAAAGTAGAACATTCAAATGATTTGATTACTATTTATCAAGGTATTGATAAATCAGAATTAAAAGTAGGACAAGAGATAACTCAAGGTAGTACAATAGGTATGAGTGGTACATCTAAAGTAAATTCTAAGTATCCAACTTCATTACATTTTGAAGTTTATTATAAAGGTACACTAATTGATCCAGAGAGTTTTTATACATTAAATTTAGAAGATTTACAATAAACTGACCTAAAAATCAGTTTTTTTTGAAAAAAATTTAAAACTGGCACTGTTATTCCCTGTTTTATTTGGAAAAATGTGGTATTATATAATCTGAAGGTGCATATTTTATGGTAAATTTTGTTATAGTAGAAGATAATCCGTTGCATATGAAGAAGACTGAAGAGTATATTGTAAGCTATATGATGCAAAATACTTATGATTTTAAAGTGCAAAAATTTGAAGGATTAACAAATGATTTTGATAAGTATGCTTCTAATACTCAAAATAATAATATTTATATTTTGGATTTTGAGTTGGGAAACAATACTACAGCTATTGATGTGGCAAGAAGAATTAGACAATATGAGTGGAAGAGTCCAATTATAGTTTTTACAGTTAATGGTGGGATGGCGTTTGAAACTTTTAAACAACGTTTGCAAATTCTTGATTTTATTAATAAGCTAGTGGAACCTACAAAGAATTTACACGAACTATTTGATATTTGTTTTGATCAATTAAATTTAAGGCGTAATTTTAAATACCGTGTTGGGCAGACAGATGTATCGATTGATTTTTCTCATATACTATATGTGTATAAGGATACTGTTGATAGGAAAAGTGTAATTGTTACAGATAATGGAGAATTTAGTATTAATATGACTCTAAGAAAAACGAAGAGTCTTTTAGGCAGTGAATTTATGTATACTCATAAATCTTATGTTGTTAATATGAGCAGAATAACTATGCTTGATTGGAAGAATCTTAATGTAATATTTGATAATGGTAGAATAGAACCTTTACTATCTAGAACACATAAGAAGGAGCTGACTGAAAGATGAAGTATTTAAGTTTAGTGTCTTGTTTTGTTGGAATTTTAATTAATGTATTTATAATGGGTTATTGTTATAAAAAGATATCAAATGTATCTGATATTAAACGGAAAGATTTTAAATATTATTTTCTTATATTTGTAGCTAGCATAATAATATTTTTTGTTAATCTTTATGTTGATTTAATATATAGAATTTTCTTGGTATTAACTACAATGTTCTTCTTTTATAAATTTATATATAATGATTCTTATAGTAATACTTTTTTCAAAACAATTATTATATATTTATGTTTAATAGTCGGTGATTTTTTAGTTTCTTTATTAACTATGTTTATTCCTAATATTAAATCAACCGGTATAGAATATGTCAGTTATGTAAAAAATGCTTGTACGATTTTAGATTCAGTTTTTATGTATTTTCTATTTAGAAACAAAAAATTTGCAAATTTAGTAACAAAACTTTTAAACTATCTTTTGAGTAAATTAAAGTATTTTGTATTTGTTATATTGATTTTCGCTTTTTCATCATTTTGGATTATTACTTATAAAAATGCGTTTTCTTTAAATATTAGCACATTTTTAATGTCATTTTGTCTAATTATGTTTTTTATTTTCTTATGCATTGCCATGATTTATCAATATTTTAAAAATAAAACTGCTGAGAAGGAACAAAAACAACTTTTAGAGTTGATGGAAGAATATGAAAATTTATTAGAGACTGGTAGAGAAAATAGACACGAAATGTTAAATAATTTAATAGTTTTGAAAACTGAGAAAAATAAAGCGTCTGAAAAGTATGAGGAATTACTTGATGATATAATTAGACAATATCAAAGTAAGAAAAGTACTAATTATAGCAGTTTATATAAGTTACCTTCAGGTATAAAAGGTATAGTTTATTATAAAATGGCTAATATTAAAGAAAATGAAATTACTTTTACTTCTGTTATTTCTGAGGAAATGTATAAACTATTTGATGAAATGGATACTAAATTATATTATAAAGTTTGTAAAATTACAGGTATTTTAATTGATAATGCTATAGAAGCAAGTACTATGTCTGATGATAAACTTCTTTTAGTAGATATTTATAAAGAAAAAGGTTTAATTAATATTTATATTGAAAATACTTTTGAAGGAACTGTTGATATTAATTTAATAAATAAAAAAGGTTTTTCAACTAAAGGGAAAAACCGTGGTTTAGGACTTCACATAGTTTCAACAATTCTTAGAGAGAATGATAACTTAAGTCTTGAACAGAGAGTTGTTAATAATAAATTTGTTTCAATATTAAAAATAAAGCTCTAGTTAATACTAGAGTTTTTACTATGATACTTTTATTTTAAAAGGCTTTCTGGCATTTCTTCTTCGTCTAAGTAACCAAACCAGCAAGCACCTGATGTAAATTTAGCAATGTATTCTCCAAGAAGTCCTGTAATAGTTGCGAATAATTTCATTTCTATTCTCCCTTCTTATAATTTAAATAATTGTTATAACTTACTCCAAATAATTTGTAAGTTAGTGGTAGACAAACGAATACTGCAAGCAATAAAGAAAATAGTAAACAGTTTGCAAGAGTATTGTTGTCTACGAAGAAGACTAGAACAGTATATAAGGATCCACTCACTACACTGGCATATTTATATATGTGTCTTCTTTTTTTGTTAATTAATGGCCGCTTCTCCGTGTCTGCAGGGGCGAAGAAACCTAACAGTACCACACTAACACTGCATAGTGCGAGTCTGACTTTATTGTCTATTATGAGAAGCCTACATAGGTAAGGTAAACCAATAAATATGATTAAACTACCCACCCAACAATGCCAGCTTTTCTTGGCGTGAACTCCAAATACAGTTAGCCGTAATAGACTATAAAGGGTCATCAATAATAGAAGTGTTTTTAAGTATCCTAGTAAGTATGATATTAGGAAGATGACGATAGTTTTTGTTATATTTAAGTATAGGCTACTTAATCCATAACGTATAACCACTATTTTCTCTTTGTCATAATCGTAATACCGCCCGATGTTATTCATAATGGAATTAATTAAAAGATCTTTCATTTTTTTTCTTACCACTTCCGCATTCATTATAAATTATTTATTTCTAGAAATGTTTTAAATATGTGCGTTATAATTATTTTTGTGTATAAATTATACTAGCAAAAAATATCTTTTAAAAATTTATCACATTATGCATTTTTGTTAACACTTAGTACATTAAGTCAACAAATTATATCGTAAGTTTAGTAACTTGTAGTTACCAAGCAAGAAATGTCGAAATTTGTCGACTTAAAAAGTTTGATTAAAACACAGTGATGTTTTAATATAAAGTTATGGAAGCGAGGTGTTAATGAGGTATGACTAGAAGAGGTAGAGTCAAGTGGTTCAATAATGAAAAAGGCTACGGATTTATTGAAATAGGTGTTGAAAAGAATGAAGATGTATTTGTACATTATTCTGCAATTGAACAAGATGGATATAAAACTCTTAAAGAAGGCGATATCGTTGAATTTACTTTAATAGAGACCGCCAAAGGTAAACAGGCTATTGGTGTCAAAGAAGTTGTATTAACTACTATTTAAGTAGTTTTTTTCTTTTAGATGTGGTATATTAAATATAGAGGAGATGATATGATGAATTATACAATAAGAGGAGAAAATCTAGAAGTAACTGATTCTATTAAGGATTATGTTATTACTAAAGTAGACAGGATGGAAAAATACTTTGATGAACCTAGTAAGGTTAATGTTAAAGTGATTTTAAGTGTTAGAGGAAGAGAACAAAAAGTTGAAATTACACTAAGTAATATAAATTTTGATTTAAGAGCAGAGGTATCTCATAGTGATTTATATGCTGCTATTGATTTGGCTGTTGATAAACTTGAGAGTCAAATGAGAAAGTATAAGTCTAAAATTATGAGTAAATCTAGAATTGAAATAGTTTATGATGATGAAGTAATAGATGATGAACCAATCGAGGAAATTGTTAAGAGAAAGAAAGTTTATTTAAAACCTATGCACGAAGAAGAAGCAATTTTACAAATGGAATTTTTGGGACATACTTTCTTTGTATATAAAGATATTGATAGTGAGAAAGTTAATGTTTTATATAAGAGACTTGATGGGAAATATGGAGTTATCGAAACAAATTAGGATAAATGTCCTAAAGAGCGTAAAAAGCTCTTTTTCTTTTGTGTGAAATTTGATAAAATAGAAGGTGGATGGTGAGAATATGAAACTATTTAAGAAGATTTTTGATCATGAGTATAAAGAATTAAAAAGGTTTGAAGAACTTGCTGATCAAGTTTTAGCTTTAGATGAACAAATGAGTAAGTTGACTCCATTAGAGTTAAAGGCTAAGACTAGTGAGTTTAAGAGTAGATTAAGTGAAGGAGAGACACTTGATGATATTTTAGTAGAGGCTTTTGCGGTTGTTAGGGAAGCAGCTTATAGAGTACTTGGTGAGAAACCATATAAAGTTCAAGTTATTGGTGGTATTTGTATTCATTATGGTAATATTGCTGAGATGAAAACTGGTGAGGGTAAGACACTTACTAGTACAATGCCTGCATATTTAAATGCATTAAGTGGTGATGGAGTTCACGTTATTACAGTTAATGAATATTTAAGTGAAAGAGATGCTAATTGGATGGGACAAGTTTATGATTACTTAGATATTACTGTAGGTATTAATAAGAAAGATATGACTAATGCTGAAAAGAGAGAGGCATATAGTAAAGATATTACTTATACTACAAATAATGAACTTGGTTTTGATTACTTAAGGGATAATATGGTAGTTAGAAAAGAAGATAGAGTTCAAAGAAAATTAAATTTTGCTATTATAGATGAGGTTGACTCAATTTTAATTGATGAAGCAAGAACACCTTTGATTATTAGTGGTGGAGTTAGTAAGAGTGCTGATCTTTATAAACTAGCTGATAAAACTGCTAAAAGTTTAAAACCAGATGATTATAATTTGGATGAAAAGACAAGAGGAGTTACTTTAACTGAAGAAGGTATTAAGAAATGTGAAAAGATGCTTAATTTAGATAATCTTTATGATATAAGTAATGCTCAAATGGTGCATAATTTGGATAAAGCATTAGTTGCTAATTATGGATTTAAGAAAGATGTTGATTATGTTGTTCAAAATGATGAAATTATAATAGTAGATTCATTTACTGGAAGACTTATGCACGGTAGACAATATAGTGATGGCCTTCATCAAGCACTTGAGGCTAAGGAAGGTGTTAGAATTAATGAAGAGACAAAGGTTTTAGCAACAATTACTTTCCAAAATTTATTTAGAATGTATAATAAGTTAAGTGGTATGACTGGTACTGCAAAAACAGAAGAAGAAGAGTTTAGAAATATTTATAATATGTATGTTATAGAGATTCCTACTAATGTTCCTGTTCAAAGAGTTGATATGGAAGATTTAGTTTATATAAATATTAGAGGTAAGTTTAATGCTCTTGCTAATACTATTGAAGAGATTCATAAAACTGGACAACCTGTTTTAGTTGGTACAGCTTCAATTGAGAGTTCTGAAATGCTTAGTAACCTTTTAAATAAGAGAGGTATTAAACACGAATTATTAAATGCTAAAAATCACGAAAGAGAAGCACATATTATTGAGCAAGCTGGTCAGAAAGGCGCTGTTACTATTGCAACTAATATGGCAGGACGTGGTACAGATATTAAATTAGGTGAAGGGGTACGTGAGCTTGGTGGTCTTGTTGTTTTAGGTAGTGAGAGACATGAAAGTAGACGTATTGATAACCAACTTCGTGGACGTTCTGGACGTCAAGGAGATCCAGGAACTACTAGATTTTATATATCAATGGAAGATGATTTGATGGTTAAATTCGGTAGTGAGAAGATTAAAGGTATTATGATGAGTTTAGGTTTCACTGAAGATACACCTATTACTCATAAAATGATGAGTAAGAATATAGAGAGTAGTCAAAAGAGAGTTGAAGGTTTTAACTATGATAGAAGAAAGGCTCTACTTGATTATGATAATGTAATTAGTAAACAAAGAGAAATAGTTTATGAAAGAAGAAATGAGATTCTTGATAAGGATAGTATTAGAGATAGAATTTTAACTATTTTTAAAGATTATGTTGTGGAAACTGTTAATGCGCATTTTGTACCTGAGAATGTTTTAACACATAATGATATTGTTAATATTTGTGAGATTTTCAATTCTAATTTACTTAAGAGTGAGAAACTAGATGAAAAAGATCTTGAAAATAAGAGTATTGATGAAGTTCAAAATACAATTTATGATATTGTTGTAAAAGATTATAATGAGAAACTTAAAGATGTTCCCGAAGATATTCAAAATGATTTTGAAAAAGCAATTACACTTCGTGTTCTTGATAAGAATTGGATGAATCAGCTTGATAATATGGAACAACTTAAGGAAGGTATTGGACTAAGAGGTTATGCTCAAACTAATCCACTTCAAGCTTATGCTTTAGAAGGATTCCAAATGTTTGATAATATGCTTAAAGAAACTAATAGAGAGATTACAACATATTTACTTAAGGCAGAAGTTAGACAAAATCTTGAAAGACACGAGAATAAGAATATTAGGACTAATGAAAGTAGTGATAAGACTAAGAAAACTCCTAAAAGAGCAGAGAATAAAGTAGGTAGAAATGATCCTTGTCCATGTGGAAGTGGAAAGAAATATAAGCAATGTTGTGGAAAATAACTCGTAAAGTCCCATAAATAAAGGGAAAACGCGAGTTTTTTACTACTTTCAATTTTTAGACAATTTTACTTCAAAAAAGCGTTTAGATAAGTTTTTTAAACAATTTTAACTATAAATCGGCTGATTATGATATAATATAGTTAGAGGTGAGAAAATGAATCAAAAAGATTATGAAATATTAGTTACAAGTATGATAGATGCTATGGCAAAAAGAATTTGTGAATTGGCAAGTCGGGGCTATACAAAAGGGCAAATAATAGAATATTTAAAAAAAGTGGGGGAGTTATCTCGTGAAGAAGGTGAAACAACAGATTTAATTTCAGAAAAAATGGATTTAATAAGTGCTGCTGTTGAAGAGGCTATACATATAGTTCAAAAGAGAACTTTACAACCTGAAATAAGAAGATTATATCAACAAATAATTGATGAAAAAAATTTGGCATATATAGGAAAAGATGGAAGAGATTACTATTCAAGAGAAGCATTAGAAGAAGCAAATAAGCAATATATGGATCAAATGTATACTGAAAACAAACCTAGAACTATGTAGTATTAAATCAATTTTTTAGATAAGTTATTAGAAGTTTAAACTGCATTGTCAGAAAATTAGACATCACTTTTTTACAATTTCTGAGTAAGTTATTAAAACTTATGAGTAAGAAAGCCCAATTTCCAAGCAAAAAATTATATGGTTGTTTTAACATTTTACCATGTGGAAGTGGAAAGAAATATAAGAATTGTTGTGGTAAAAACGCGTAAAGCCCTTAAATTAAGGGCTTTTTCTATACACGAAATTAGACAATATTATTTAGATACGTTTTGAAAACGTATCTAAAATGTATCTAGAAACAAATATGAATAAGAAAAACATAGGTGGTTTTTCAATACTTTTATTGCCTTTGAACCATTGCCATAGTGATAGTGGTAAAAGTATGATATAATTAAACTAGGAGTTGATAGTATGAAAGTAAGGAATAATTATAATGAATGTTTAACAAATTTAGCTTGTTCTATAAGAAAATATTTTGAGTTAGAATATAAGCATAATACAATTGATTATATAGATAAGATACTGAATGAAAATAAACCTAAAAATGTTGTAACAATACTATGTGATGGAATGGGTTCTAATATAATGGATAGAATTTTATCCAAGGATTCTTTTCTTTTAAAATATAGGATAAAGTCAATAACTACTGTGTTTCCAGCAACAACTGTTGCAGCTACTACATCTATGATGACAGGCTTAAACCCAGTTGAAACAGCTATGCTAGGTTGGGATATGTATTATAAAGATATTGACAAAACCATTACAACGTTTATGAATTCTGAAAAGGGTGATGAAGAATATACTCCATTACAAGAAGCAATTGAATATAAAAACAAGCATATGATTACTAAGTCTATAATGGAAGAAATTAATGAAAAAGGAAAAGATTCAGGGTATATTTTATTTCCGTTTGGAAAAAAATCATATGTCGACAGGGAAGACTTATACAATAAAATAGAAACATTATGTAATGAAGAAGGAAAAAAATATATTTATGCATATGATATAGAACCAGATCATACAATGCATGAACTTGGAACTGATGCACATGAAATAAATGAAATTGTTGAAAATATTAATTCTAAAGTAGAAGAATTAAGTAGAAGATTAAAAGATACAGTAATATTTGTTGTGGCTGATCATGGGCATAAAAATGTAGAAAACATAATGCTTGAAGATTATCCTGATATAGTTGATTGTTTAGAAAAAAATACTTCACTTGAATCAAGAGCAATAAATTTTTTCATAAGGGAAAATAAAAAACAAAAATTTGAAGTGTTATTTAATGAATATTTTAGTAATGATTTCGATTTATATACTAAAGAAGATGTGATAAATTCTAATCTGTTTGGTAAAGGTAAAGAAAATGAAATTTTCCGTGATATATTAGGAGATTATCTTGCAATAGCAAAAACAAACAAAACATTATTATGTGGTGGCTCTGAAATATTAAAGTCTCAACATGCAGGTTACACCGACGATGAAATTTATGTACCTTTAATTGTAATAAATACAAATAAAATATAAATAATTTTAGATACGTTTATAGATACGTTCTGCTAGTAGAGTGGAGTGTAATCGAGTGTAGTAAAGTGCATAAAAGTGTAAATTTAAAGGATAAAATGCTTTAAAGTGGAGCAGAATGACACATAATAAAAGGCCATGTGGTTCGGGGAAAAAGTACAAAACTGTTGTGGTAAATAACCTTGCAAACCCTTGTAAATAATGGGTTTGGTAGTTTTTTACTACTTGCCATTTTTAGACAGTTTTTCATCGAAAAAGGTATTTTGATAAGTTTTTTATTAGTTTTAACAATATGTAAGTACATTGTATGATATTATGTTATGTGAAAGTTGGTGATTATAATGAATTATGAAATAATTGATGTAACACAACAAGAAAAAGAAAAATTATATAAATTGTTACAGTATGCCTTATATGATGGTTCGCAATATATTGATAATGATGTAAATGAGGAATGTATATTTGAATATAGATGGTTTGATAATTACTTTACTGATGAGGATCGAAGAGCATATTTTATTAAAAGTGGAATAACGTATGTTGGAATGGTTATGGTAAATGAAAATTTAAAATTTAATAAAAATGGAAAGTGTATTGCCGAATTCTTAATAATGCCAAGATATAGGAGAAATCATATTGGGAAAAGCGTTGCCTACGAAATATTTGAAAAATTTAAGGGTGATTGGGAAGTCCAACCAATGGAAAACAATACTATTGCATATTCATTTTGGAAAAATATAATATCAGAATATACTAATGGAAATTATGTAACTAAAAATGATGGAATAGAGGATGTATTTATTTTTAACAATAAATAGAGGTGTTTAGTTATGAAAGTAATAGAATATGAAGAGAAGTATCTTGAGGACGTTAGAGATTTATTAACAGAATTAGAAGAATATATTGTATCTATTGATAAAGATGAATTAGATCAAGTTCATCCTGAATATCATGAGAAGATGGCATTAGTTGATTTGGATGAAATAAATATGAATAATGGTATATGTTATTTAGCAATTAAAAATGATAAAGCTATCGGACTTATTATGGGTATGATTCCTACATATGACGAATATGATTATTTAGATTATAAATGTCCTAAAAGAGGAATGATTACTGAATTAATAGTTACATCTAAAATAAGAAGTAAAGGTATTGGACAAGCTTTAATGGATAGGATGGAAAAATATTTTAAATTTAATGATTGTGAATATGTTTTAGTTGATGTCTTTGCTTATAATGAAAATGCTATTAATTTTTATAATAAAAATGGATATCATCCTAGAATGTATACTGATATCAAAAAATTGCAATAAAAAATACCAATTTAAAAGGAAAAATTACAAGATTGTTTTAATATCTTACCTTGTAGATTGGTGAAACAATATAAGAATTGCTGTGGAAAGTATCATAAAATATGGAGTGTTATCACATAAAAGTGACAACATTTTTTTTGACAAAATGAATTGTATAATTTAAATTGGTCAACTGCTGAAGAGTTTTATACCTTGTGGGAAGAAAATAATTGTTCTTTTGATAATTAGTGAACTCGTAAATAATAGTCAATACTAAAGAAATGTATCTTGAAAATTTCTAAATTTATGATATTCTTTTAATAGAAGGAGGATATTTGATGATTAAAAATTATATTAAGAAGTTTGAAAGATATTCTATATTAGTATCTTGTTTAATGCTTATATTATCATTGTTCTTGATATTTAAACCAGTTAAATCAGTAGAAGTTTTTATGATAATTTTTTCGATCATAGTATTTATAAGCGGTCTATTTAATTTATATAATTATTTTACTGTTGATAGAGAAGAGCGACTTTATAGTTTTGATTTATTGCTAGGAGTAATAAATTTAATAGCTTCAGTATTAATATTTATTTATAGAACCGATTTAATTAATATATTCCCTATTATCTTAGGTACTTATATTATTATTAGTAATTTATTTAAACTTCAATTATCTATTAATTTAAGTGCTGTAGAAGATAGTGGTTGGATATATTTGTTACTTTTATCTATTTTAACAATATGTATTGGTGTACTTTTGATAGTTAATCCTTTCGAATCAACAATTGCTATTGTTAGCTTAGCTGGTATATTCTTATTAGCTACTGAAATAGTTAATATTATTGAGGACATATATGTATTTGCTAAAATAAAAAAAATAGAAAAATTATTAAAATGATGAGGTGAGATATTTTTCTCGCTTTTATTTTGTGGTATAATTTTATTCGTGATTGATATGAAAAAGATTATTGTTAGTGTTTTAATAATTATTTTTGTGGTGTTAGGTTTTTATTTTAAGTCTTATAAGCCAAATGAATATAATGATAACAGAGAATTATTTGATAAATATTTAAGTGATTATGAATATAAAATTAATCAAGAAAAAGAGTCGTTGAATAGTAAAATAACAGATATTGAAAAAGAGAAAGATGCTTTTAAAGAAAATTTAGTTAATGAAAATATTACTTTTATTGGAGATTCTGTTATGTTAGGTGCAGAAAGTGATTTAAAGAGCAAATTCAAAAATGCTTATGTTGATGCCGCTGTTTCTAGAACTGCTTGGGTGCTAGGCTCGGCTGTCGATGAAGCTAAATCCAAGGGTAAATTAGGTGAGATTGTTGTTATAAATTTAGGTGCTAATGGAGATTGTTCTTTATCTTGTAAAAAGGAAGTTTTAAATAAACTTAAGAATAAAAAAGTGTTTTGGATAAATACTACTAACTATGATTATGTTAACGAAAGACTTATTAGTCTAGAGAAAGAATATAATAATTTATGGATAATAGATTGGAAGAAAATTAGTAAGAGTCATAGCGAATATTTTGTGAGTGATGGAATACATTTAACAAATGCTGGTAGAAAGGCTTTTACTAATGCTATTTATGAATCGATTTATAAAGTTTTTGCTAAGGAGTATGATGATGCGATTCAGGATTTAAAAGATGAATTTAATAAAACTTTAGCTAGTAAAATCAGTTTTTATGGAGATGAAACTTTACTTGATAATTTTAAAGAATTGTATAGCAAATTTCCTGAAGAGAGATTTTATAATGTTGCGTATAAAGATTTAAAAAATAAACTTATGACTGATATAGATAGTGAATCAATTAGCAAAAGTATAGTACTTGTTTATAATAATGAGGATTTTTCTGAAATAAAGAAATTACTTAAAGACTACGAAGTATATACATATTCAGGAGATATTGATAAATTAATTAGTGAATTAAGTAACTAATTTTTTTAGTTGAAATTTTGTACCAAATATGGTATTATATCATTCTGTGAATAGGAGGAATATTATGGAATTTGCAAGTAGTGAAATTTTGAGAAAATATCTTTTAAAATTAAATTTTCTTTCGTGTGGTTCGCAAGGTAGTTGTTTTGTAGATTTAGATAAAAAATATGTGTATAAAATATTTAATTCTTTTTTAGCTGATGAAGAAGATCCCTATTTTAGTTATGAAGATATAATGAAGTTTAGTAATGTTAAAAATGGTACTTTTATATGGCCACTTGATGTTATTAAGGTTAATAAAATGATTGTTGGATATATGCTTCCTTTTAAAAATGCTAAGGATATTTTTAGTTTAAATCCTTTGTCTATAAGTCTTAATTCTCTTAAGTGTTATGCTGAACGTGCTTATAAGGATATTAAAATATTGAGTAGAAATAATATTAAAATTTATGACCTTATGTATAATTTACTTTTTGGAGATGATGGACTTTATGTAATAGATACTTTAGAATGTTCTTATGGAAGGATTTCATTTAAGGATAATCAAAGCACTTTAGATTTTGCTTTAAAACGTTTTATTGTAGATGGATTTTTTGATAATGTCGTGTTTGAAGATAAAACTCTTGAAGATATGTATTTTGATAAATACTGTAGTTTTATTAGTTTCGCTGATGAGTTTGCTAAAAGATTAAGTTTCAAGAGAGGCAAGCCTATTGATTACTTAAGTGATGCCTCTTCTTTATCTACACCTTCTTCGGGGAAGTGTAATAGAACTTTGAAAAAAGGACTTTAGTATTTTTGAATTATGTGGTAGAATTGTAACTATAGAGGAGTGATATAAATGACCTTAGCATTATATATAGTTGGAATAATAATATTAATTGGTTCTTTATTGGGTATATTCTATTTGTCAAAAAGTGATAATGTAGTTACATTAATGTATAAAATTAATATGTGTGATAAAGAAATTAATGAATTTTTAGATAATAAAGAAAGTTTAATAGTTAGAGTTATTAATATAATAAATAGAGAACTTAAAAGTGAATATAAGGTGTTTGACAAGGTTAAAAATATTAAATCTAGTAAATTAAATAATTATGATAGAGATGTTTTATTAACTGATGCTTATGAAGAAATTAATAAAATTTATTCGGACAATCCTAATCTAAAGGATGTAAAGAGTTTTGATGGGCTTATTAAGGATATTAGGAAAAATGAAATTAAATTAGTTAGTTTAAGAACTTTATTTAATAAGTGTACGTTAGAATTTAATGATTTGTATAAGAAATTTCCATATGGATTTATTTGTAAACTAAAGAAGTTTAAACCTAGAAATTTATATCAAGGTAAAGAACTTAATAATGAAATTGATAAGGAACTTAATTTTTCGTTTTAAGTAAAATAAAAATATTAGATGTGTGGTCTAATATTTTTTAATTTAAGTTAAAGTTTACTGGAGTGATGTTGTTTTTTATTAAAAAGTTATTTGTTTTTGAGAAAGGTTTACTTCCAAAGAATCCTGAATTTGCCGAGAATGGACTAGGGTGTGGGCTTTCTATAATTAAATGTTTAGAATTTGTTATGAATACCTTTTTATTTCTAGCAAAGTTTCCCCATAGTATGAATACTACTGGTTCTTGTTTTTGATTTAAAAGTTTAATTATGTGATCGGTTAGAAGATTCCAACCTAAGTCTTTGTGAGAGGCTGCTTTATCTTTTTCTACTGTTAATACACTGTTTAAAAGAAGTACCCCTTGTTTTGCCCAAGAAGTTAAGTCTCCATCTGCGGGTTCATCATATCCTAAATCATCTTTGAGTTCTTTAAAAATATTTTTTAATGAGGGTGGCTTTTTAACTCCTTTTTGTACTGAGAATGAAAGGCCGTGTGCTTCCCCTGTGCCGTGATATGGATCTTGTCCTAGAATCACTACTTTTACATCTTTATATGGTGTTAATTTTAAGGCGTTAAAAATATTATTATATTCGGGAAAGCAAGTGTTTTCTCTATATTTTTCTTTTACCATGTTCATAAAATTATGAAATCCATTACTATTCCAAACTGATGCTAATACATCATCCCAATCGTTTCCTATCACTTTTATCACCTAATTAATTGTATCACACTTATTCGATTTTGTCTTTTAATTTAAACACTACATAAATATTTAACGAAATAAGTATGAGCATCATAGTGTCTATAAATTTCCAAATGATAGTGGTTTCTAAAAATATTCCAAGTAATATAAAGGATGTGATTATTAATTTTGAGGCTATGTTTATTAATTTGTTTTCTGTTAAATATTTAATATTTGATATTCCTATATATATTCCAGATATAATTGAGGATGAGGCTAGTAGTGTTATTATTAAGTTTAAAAAATAATTTCCAAAGGTTTTAAAGTGAAAAGCAAAGGTATTTTTAAGTAATGATAGATAAGTTATATTTTCTTGCCTCACTTTAATGGTGTACATTAAAATTAAAATTGTTATAATTGTTGATATAACAAATACTATAAAATAAGAGCTAATTACCAGAGTATTTGCTACTATTTTTTTGTCTTCACTAGATATTCCACTTGCCATACTGGTCGTTCCAATTAAAAGTTCATTTAAAAATATGCTTCTTTTTATCCCTATAACAAGCCCGATGAAAATGCTCTTTGTATTTAATAAGTCATTAAATATTAATTTTATAACTTCAGGTAAAAGTGTTATGTTTTTAATTATTGTATATAAGCTTATTGTTAAAAAGAATATGAGGATAACTGGTACTATTTTATTAAGTATTTTTCTTATTTGACTATCAGAATTTGTTATTAATAAAGTTATAAAGATAATAAATATTATTAAAAGTATTTTTTTATTAACTCCTAGTGTATTTGTTATTGTGTTTGATTGTATCATTAAAAAGAATATTGAGTAAGTTATTAGAAAAGTTATTAATAATATAGTGGCGAGGATGTTCTTTTTTAAACCAAATTTTGTGTAGTAGTAAGGGCCACTTATGTATGAAGAATTCTTATAACTTTTGTATTTGCTACCAAGATAACTTTCTGAATATACAATGCTTGAGGTTAGCAAAGTAAATATATATATCCATATAATTGATGAAGGTCCACCTATAAATATAGACATAGTTGTTCCAATTAAAGACCCAACTCCCATTTTTGACCCAAGTGCAAGGTATAGATTTTCATAGTTTATTTTTTTAAAAAGATTTTTTATTTTGTAATTATTATAGTTTATTTTTTTAGACAGATTAATACCAAGAAAACCAATTATAAATATTAATATTATCCATAATGTATTTAACATATTAATATATATTCGATTTGTGGTGAAAATATGTGTCAAATTTAGACTTTTTTTGTCGAAATGATGTTTTTCTTTTAAAAATATGGTAAACTTAAGTTGTGATTGATTATGAAAATATGTGATTTTAAAAATAACGAATTAAAAAAAGCAGTAAAAATGTGCTTGTTATGTAGTTTAGTGCTTGCATATTTCATATATAATGGATTTCATAGAATGTATGATGTTATCTTTCCAGTTGTATTTATATATTTGATAATTAAATTTTATTCTATTGAAGATTAGGTGGTAAGATGTTTATTGATACACATTGTCATATCTCTTTTGATAAAAGAAAAGAGTATGTTTGTAATGCAAAAAAAGAAAATGTACAAATATTAATTAATGCTAGTGAAGATTTAGAGAGTTCTAAAGTGGCTGTTCAAATGGCTAATGAGATACCTGAAGTTTTTGCTTGTATTGGTGTGCATCCTGAACACGCGAGTTTATTTGATAAAAAGACTATTAGTGAGTTTGAAAAGTTAATTTCTAATGATAAAGTAGTGGCTATTGGTGAAATTGGTCTTGATTATTATTATGGAAAAGAGTCACGAGATGAGCAAATTAGTGTATTTAAGCTTTTTTTAGATTTAGCTTCTAGGTATAATTTACCTGTTGTTATTCACTCAAGGGATGCTTATTTGGATACAATTAATATATTAAAGGAATATGATTTAAAGGGAGTAATACATTGTTTTTCTTCTTCGTATGAAGTAGGTATGGAATATATCAAGCTTGGTTATTTTTTAGGAATAGGGGGTGTTTTGACTTTTAAAAATTCTAAACTTTCTGAAACTGTTAAAAAGTTACCACTTAGTAATATTTTACTTGAGACTGATTCTCCTTTCTTAGCTCCACATCCTTTTAGAGGAAAAGAAAATGAAAGTAAATATATACCGATTATTGCTCAAGATTTGGCTTTTCATACTGGTAAAACGGTGGAAGAAATTATGGATATTACTACTCAGAATGCTAGAAAATTATTTGATTTAAAATAAGGCTTTGTTGATGAAAAGGTGACTTTTTTGACATATGGCTTTTTATTTGGTATAATTAGTATCACTAGGAGAGTGTAACAAGTGAAGAAGTACAAACCGAAAAAGTGGTTTATATATGCAAGAATAACAGTTGTTTTTATTAGTATTTTCTTCTTTAGTAGAACTACTAATGTTGTTTATAATGAGATGACTGTTAAAAATGATAATGATAATAAAAGTTTAAGGCAAGAGATAATTGCTAGTAATAAAGAAGAAATTTATGTTGAGGAAAATCCTATTCTTAATGAATATGCAAGTGTTCCTGAGCTTGGTTTTAATGTGACTTTAGGAAATAAAAAATATGAGTTAAGCTTAAGTGATTATAATTTACTAGTTGCTGTTGTTGCTAGTGAAAGTAATATTTATAAGGATGATATACTTGCTGTTATGAGTGTTATTTTAAATAGGGCTGATGCGAATGAAGTGTCTCCAATTAGTGTAATTACAGCTAAGGGTCAATTTAGTGGTTATTTAGGTGGACATTATCTACGATTTATGAATGCTGATGGGTCACTTAATGAAAGAACAACTTCTAATGTTCAAAAGGTTGTTACTGATGCTTTAAATGGTCTTAGAAATAACAATTATTATAGTTTTAGATCTAATTGGGTTACTGAATTTAGTGACAACTTAATAGTGCCTAAAGGAAATAGGTATAGATAATGAAAGATTTTAATTATAAGAAAAGTTTAGGACAAAATTTCCTTGTTGATGAGGAGATTAAGCAAAAAATAGTCGATTCTGCATCTATTGATGGAGAATCTTTAATTGTTGAAGTAGGTCCTGGAAGTGGTGCGATTACTAAATATTTAGTTAAACTTGGTGTACCTGTAATTGCTTTTGAGATTGACACTAGACTTAAGAGTGAACTTGATAAAATTGAAAATTTAGAAGTTATATATGGGGATTTTCTAAATGTTGATTTAAAAAGTGTATTATCTAAATATAATTATAAAAGTATTCATTTAATTGCTAATTTACCTTACTATATTACAACACCTATTATTACGAAGGTAATGGAACTTGAAGAAGTTAGTGAGATGATAGTGATGGTTCAAAAAGAAGTTGGAGAAAGATTTATGGCTAAACCTTCAACTAAAAATTACAATAGTTTAAGTGTATTTTTACAATATTACTTTGATGTTAGTGAAGTGGTTTTTGTTAAACGTACTTCTTTTGTACCCGTTCCAAATGTTGATAGCATAGTTGTAAAATTTTCTAGAAAGGCAAATCCACTAAAAGTAAATGATAAAAATTTATTTTTTAAGTTTGTTAGAGATTCTTTTAAACAAAAGAGAAAGAATTTGAGGAATAATTTAAAAGATTATGATTTGTCTAAACTTGAAATATTACTCCATAATATCGGGAAAGATTTGACTTATAGGGCAGAGCAAATTTCACTAGAAGAATTTGTTTATTTAAGCAATAATCTGTAAAAACGTACAAAATGCACGAAAAATCATATTTTATTCATCTTTATCTATAAAAAATTTATATAAAGGTACATCTAAAGCCACTGATATTTTGTATATTGATTTTTAGAAACAATTTTATTATGTATTATTTGATACATATAAAGTATTTGTTAATGAAGCATATGCTAAATATTGGTAAAAAAATTTAAGGTCTTTTCATAAAATGAAAGGACTTTTGTTATAAATTTTAATTATTATCATATAATTTTTTAGGGGGTAAAATATGATAAATATTGGAGACTTTGTTACTCGAAAAAGTTATGGAAATGATATTGTTTTTGAAGTAATAGAGATTGAGGGAAAAGAGTGTATTCTTAAAGGAGCATATGTTAGACTTATGGCAGATGCGCCTATTAATGATTTAGTTTTATGTGATAGAAGTAAGAATCAAGATGATTTTCGACCAGATATAAATTTGAGTTCTAGTTTGGATCGAAATGAATTTTTTTATTTGCCTGGGAAAGTTTTACATATAGACGCTGATAAATCTTATTTATCTAGATGTATGGATTTTTATAAGAAAAACAAGATACTTGCTTATGGTAAGAATGTTAAGGAATGTGATATGTATAAAGAAGTTCCTAAATTTTTAATGGAATATAATCCTGATATTTTAATTTTAACTGGGCACGATGCTTATTTTAAAAAGAGAGATAAAGATAATAAACTTTATAAGAATAGTGAAAATTTTTGTAAGGCTGTTAGAGAAGCTAGAAAGTATGAAAAGAGTAGTGATAAGTTAATTATAATTGCGGGTGCTTGTCAAAGTAATTATGAGGAGCTTATTAAAAGTGGTGCTACATTTGCAAGTAGTCCTAAAAGAATAAATATACATGCGCTTGATCCGGCTATAATAGCTACTAAGCTTAGTTTACTTGATAGAAATGAGAATGTTGATTTAATTGATTTACTTTCTAAAACTAAGTATGGTAAAGATGGAATTGGGGGACTTATTAGTAAAGGGACTATGTATAAAGGTTATCCTAGGAGTGAAGTATGACTTTGGATAAGATAAAACTTTATATTAAGTCTTTAGTTGGTAAAAGTGTTCATTTTAAGGTTAATATAGGACGTAATAAAGTTGAAAGGTATGATGGTGTTATATATAAAATGTATCCTTCTGTTTTTACAGCACATATTAATGGAATTATGAAAAGTTTTACTTATAGTGATGTTCTTACTAAGATTGTTCAAATTAAAGAGATAATTTATTAATCTTTACATAATGTATACGACTTTAAAAAATTTTTCTTGATTTCCTTTTTGTTTCATTTTATAATTTAGTTAGTATAGTTACAAGGAGGAGATATAGATGAAGATAACTAACGTAAGTATACGTAGAGCTGAAAAAGAAGACTCACGTATGAAGGCAATAGCATCAGTACTTTTAGATGATGAATTTGCTGTTCATGATATTAGAATTATAGAAGGGACTAAAGGTTTATTTATCGCAATGCCTAGTAGAAAAACTAGTACTGGTGGATATAGAGATATAGCTCATCCAATTAGTCAAGAAGTAAGAACTATGTTTGAAAAAGCAATTCTTGATGCTTATGAAAAATCTTTAAATGAAACAACTGAAGAATAGTTAGTTCTATTCTTTTTTTTTATGCATATATATAAATGGGTGAAATATATGGACAAGAATAAGGAATTAGATAATAGTTTTAGTCACGGAGTACAAATTAGTGAAAGAAAGAATTTAATTGTTACTGGAGTTAAAAAATTAGAAAGTTTTGATAGTAGAGAATTTTTTTTAGAAAGTATTATGGGTTATATATTAATTAAGGGTGAGGGACTTGAACTTATTAAACTTGATACTTTTCAAGGGACTTTGAGTATTAAAGGTAAGATTAATAGTTTTAATTATATGGAAAGTAATGGCAAGAAGGCTGGTAGTGAGAGTATGCTTTCTAAATTGTTTAAATAATGGAAATTGATGTTCAACTATTAAGCATTATTTTTTCTTTTGGATATGGTATATTAATAAGTTATTTAGTTAATCTTAATTATAATTTTATCTATAATACTAGTATTCTTTATAAACTTGTTATTAACATTCTTTTTTCTGTTAATGCTGCACTTATATATTTTTTACTTATAAAAGTTATTAATAATGGGGTTATTCACATTTATTTTGTTATGTCTTTTTTAGGAGGGTTTTTACTTTTTATAAATAAATATAAGTTTTTTAGAAATTATGTAAAGTTAAAGAAAAGTAAAAGAGATAATGTAGAAAAAAATAAGTAATTGTGGTAATATATACTTGGGAGATTAGATAATATGGTTAGTAAAAAAGATAAGAGAAGACTTATACTTCTTATGTGTATATTTTTACCTCTTTTAATACTTTTTGTAAGTAAAATGTTTAGTTATTGGTCTGTTATTTATTCTAATATTAATGAGAAGAAAGAACTGGAAAAGAAATATCAAGAGATACTAGAAGAGGAAGAAGTTCTTAAGAGTGAGATTAATATGCTTCAAGATGAGGAGTATGTTACTAGGTATGCTAGAGAGAAATTTCTTTATAGTAAAGATGGGGAGATTATTATTAAAATGGATTAATAAACAAATTAGCTTGTCAAGAGTTTTAATTTGTTTTTTTTTGTGTTACCATAGATGTGGTGATTTAAATGTTTGATAGATTAAATGATAGACAAAAAGAAGCAGTTATGCATATGGATGGACCTTGTTTAGTTCTTGCTGGTGCTGGAAGTGGGAAAACACGTGTACTTACTGAGAGAATAGTTAATCTTATAAATAATGGAGTTAGTCCATATAATATTCTTGCTATTACTTTTACTAATAAAGCTGCTAGAGAGATGAGGGAAAGAGTTAATAATAGTATAGGAGATGTAGCACAGAATATTTTTATAGGAACTTTTCATAGTTTGGGTTTAAAGATTCTTAGAGAAAATGCTGAGGTTTTAGGATACTTAAAAAATATTACTATACTTGATAGAGATGATACTACTAGTTTGATTAAGAGATTTTTAAAGGAACTTAATTTAGATCCTGATCATTATCCTGTTAAGTATATGCTTAATAAAATTAGTTTTTGTAAAAATGAAGGGCTTAGTCCCGATGAGTTTGATAAGTTTGCTAAGACTCCTCTTGATCAGGCGGCTGTTAAGGTTTATAGGCTTTATGAGAGTACTCTTAAAAGGAGTAATAGTGTGGATTTTGATGATTTGCTTATTATGCCACTTCAAATATTTAAAAAAGATAAGGATGTCCTTTTGAAGTATCAAGAGCATTTTAAGTATATTTTAGTTGATGAGTATCAAGATACTAATATGGTTCAGTATGATTTATGTAAGGTACTTGCTAGTAAGTATAGAAATTTGTTTGTAGTTGGGGATACTGACCAAAGTATTTATAGTTTTAGATTTGCTAATTATAGAAATGTTTTGAATTTCGAGAAGGATTATAAAGATGCAAAAGTAGTAGTACTAGATGAAAATTATAGAAGTACCAATAATATTTTGAATGCGGCTAACTGTGTTATTAAGAATAATAAAGAGAGAAAAGATAAGAATTTATGGAGTAGTCTTGGAGAGGGGGATAAAATTAGATATATTAGAGTTGATACTGAAGCTGATGAAGCAAGGTATGTAGTTACTGAAACTAGAAAACTTTTGGAATATGGTGAGAAGCCTAGTGAAATAGCTATTCTTTACAGGACTAATGCTCAAAGTAGGGTTATTGAGGAAAAGTTTTTGGAAGCTAATATTCCTTATAGAGTAGTTGGTTCATATTTCTTCTATAATAGAAAGGAAATTAAAGATTTAATAAGTTATTTGCATTTAATTTATAATTCTAATGATGATGTTAGTTTAGAAAGAGTTATTAATGTACCAAAAAGAGGTATAGGGCCTAAGGCTATTGATAAACTTAGAACTGAGGCTAAACTTTATGATACAAGTATGTTTGATGTTATAAGTGATGGGAAAGAGCTAACTTTTAAGAATATTATTCTTGAACTTATAGAGGATAGTAAGAATAATAATTTGAGTACACTTATTGATTTGATATTAGATAAGACAGGTATTAGAAACGATTTAGTTATGCAAAATAATTTGGAAAGTGAGATTAGACTTGAAAACTTAGAGGAGTTTAAGTCAGTTGCACTTGAGTTTGAAAATAGAGGTATTTATAGTTTGGAGGAATTTCTTGAGAATATTAGTTTAGTCAGTGATAAGAATGAATATAATAATAATCAAAATGGTGTTAATTTAATGACTCTTCATAGTGCTAAGGGGCTTGAGTTTAATGATGTGTTTTTAGTTGGTATGGAAGAGGGAGTTTTTCCACATATGAGAAGTATGGAAAGTGAAAGTGAACTTGAGGAAGAGAGAAGACTTTGTTATGTGGGTATTACAAGGGCTAAAAAAAGACTTTGGATAATGAATGCTAAGAGAAGAACTTTATTTGGTAATAGTTCAATGAATTTACCTAGTAGATTTATTGGGGAGATTGATGATGAACTTATAGAGACTAATCAAATTGTTAAACCAAATATTAATGTTAATTCTATGTATGAAGAAGGGCATAATGATGATTTGTCTGTTGGTGATAGAATTGTTCACGATAGATATGGAGAAGGTGTTGTTGTTAAAATAGATGGAAGTTTGGCGACTATTGCTTTTGGTTATAAAGATGGTATTAAACAACTTGCTAAAAATCATAAGAGTATTAAAAAGGTGTAGTTATGTTATATTTAGTTTTTTATGTTTTTGTAATCGCGCTTATATTCTATTTTGAAAAAGAGGTTTTTAAGAAAGATCTAAATTTGTTTAGGAAATTTAGTTTTAAAAAACTTATTTTGTGTCTTTCTTCCTTTCTTTTTGTAACCTTTCTTTTAACGTTTTTATTGATGAAATTAGGTTTGGTGGAATATACTAGAAAAGAATTTAAATTTAGTATTAATTTATTACCTATTTTGGTTCAAACTATTATTGTTAGTCCTTTTGTAGAGGAGTATATTTTTAGATATGTGCCTAATAAATTTGTTAATAATAGTAAAAGCTTTATAGTTTTAATGTTGATAAGTTCTTTCTTATTCACAATTTTTCATAATTTTAATTTTTATGAAATGTCTATTACTTTTATTAGTGCACTTATGCTTTTTATTATTTGTTATAGAACAAAGAAATTAACTTATTCGTTTATTTGCCATAGTGTTTATAACTTATTAATAATTACTTTTTCATATATAAGTGATGTTTGTTATTTAATTGCTTCACTATTTTCACTTTTTGTGTTTGTTTTATTTGTTAAAAATAAGTGATAGTATTTATTTTATTAGTTTGATATAATTATTATAGAAGTGATAGTATGAATAAGAAAAAAACTTTTTTATATCCTTTTATAATAATTATTTTTAGTATTGTTTGTGGGATTATTACTAAAGATTATTTTCTAGGTACGGCTACACTTATGTGTGGACTTTTAAATGGTTATTATGCAAGCACTAGAAAAGTATGTAATTATGTTTTTGGGCTATTGTTTTGTGTGTTTAATCTTTATGTTTCTTATTTAAATGGATTATATGGAATTTTTGCTTTTTCATTAATTATATTTGTCCCTTCTCAAATACAAGGGTTTATTAGTTGGCTTAAAAATAGAAATAAAAATAATGAAGTTATTGTTAGACATTTTGATTTAAAAACTTCTTTGATAGTAATTGTCTCATCTTTATTGGGTAGTTTGGGACTAGGTTATTTGTTAACTAAGGTGCCTGGTCAGAATTTGGCTTTCTTAGATTCTACAAGTACAATTTTAAATGTTTGTAGTATAGTCCTTATGAATTTAAGATATAAAGAATTTTGGATAATATATTTATTTAATAATATTGTTGACTTAATTATTTGGTCTATTAATGTTTGTTATGGTACTCCTAATGCTATGATGATGCTTATTGTTTCGATTGGATACTTATTAATGAATATTTATGGATTATATAAATGGTTGGATTCGGAGGAAAAGTATGAAAATTAAAGTTATTGGTAGTGGTTCAATTTGGTCTAAATCAAGCAGTGCGTGTTACATTGTTGATGATAGGATTCTTATAGATATTCCAAATGGCTCTTGTAAGGCTATGTTGAATCAAAAAGTAAATGTTAGAGAGATTAGTGAGGTTTTAATTACTCATTTTCACGGGGATCATTATTTTGATACACCTTTCTATCTTTTGAGTAAACTTAAGAGTAATAATAAAAATGTTGATTTTTATTTAAGTGAAGAAGGTATAGATAAGATAAAGAGTCTTACTAATTTAGCCTTTCCTAATACTTATAATACTATTTTTAATGAAATAGATATTAACTTTATTACTGAGGATAAGTTTAAAATAGGTAAGTATTTTGTTCAGAAGTTGCTTGTTGACCACGGAAGAATGAAACCTGCTTATGGATATATAATTGAAAAAAATGGAGTTAAAATTGGCTTTACTGGGGATACATCTTTTTGTGAACAAGTTAAATATATGGCTAAAGAATGCGACGTTTTAGTGTGTGATGCTTGTTTAATTAATCCTACATCTAAGCATATGGGTGTTCAGGATATAGTTTATTTATGTGAAAACTATGACACGATATTTATTACAAGTCATATGGATGATGAGGTAAAAAGTTTACTTTCTGAACTTAAATATAATAATTTAATTGTAGGTGAGGACGGAATGGAATATTTTACTAAGGAGGAGACGTATTAATTAGGTGCAAATAAAAAGAGGAATATCTTATAGCTTGATATTTCCTCTTTTTTCTTCTTCTATTTGTGCATTTAATTGTTTCATCATTTCTGCATTTAATGCTTCTAGATTACCTTGAGCTCTGTAGTATTCTTCTAATATTCTATTATATTGTTCTTCGCTCATAGTTTGTTTAAGTTCATATAATTCTTTGTCATATTTTTGTAATTTATCAGCAAATTGTTTATATTTGTTTTTGTCAAATCCTGGTCTTTTGTAGTATTCTACAATTTCTAAACTTAATGCTTTAACATTTGCTTCTAGTTTATCACATTTTAATTGATTTTCTTTTTTCTCTTCTCTTTGCTTTTTTAATTCTTCTAAATCTACTTTTTTGTTTTTGTTACTATATAATAATTCATCAACCATTTTTTCTAATTCTTTATGTGTGCTTTTTAGTTCTCTTAAATTTTTAGTACATAAATACATTTCTAAACTGTCTTCTTTGGCATTTTCTTTTATGTAATTATAGCAGTCAATTATTCTTCCTATTTGTTTATCATATTCTTCACCATATCTTTGACTATAGGCTTCTAAGTCAGGTTCTGTCATCATCTTTTTAGTAATGTCTATTAGTTCTTGGCTAAATAAGCATATTTGAATTTCTTTTTTTACTTTATCAACAAAGTCTTTTAAATCACTGTGCTTTTCTTCTAATTTCTCTAAAAGTTTGTTTAATTCTTCTAGTTCTGGTTCTTTAAATGTTTCAGATTTTCTAGCAATAAATTTTGAAAATTCTTCTATAATATATAAATTATCTTCATATTCTTTTGTATTGTTATCTTTGTATGCTTTTAAATCTTCTATTTCCTCTAAGACTTTAATTATTTTTTCTACTTCTTTTAAATCACTGTTCATACTATCACCTAGTGTAATTTTATCATAAATTTTTTTTATGCACAAGATGTGAAAATTGAATGATTTTTGAAGTTATTTTTGTTATAATAAGTATGGTGATATAGAGTGGACAGAATAGATGAACTTGTAGAACTTTTGAATGAAGCTAATTATAATTATCACGTTTTAGATAATCCAACTATTACTGATCAAGAATATGATAAGTATTTGAGGGAGTTAATTGATTTAGAGGACGAGTATAATTATGTTAGGGATGATTCTCCTACACAGAGAGTTGGTGGAGAAGTTTTAGATGGTTTTGAAAAGCATACTCATAAAATTCCTATGATGAGTTTGAGTAATGTTTTTAATGAGGAAGAGATAAGAGATTTTGATAGTAAGATTAAAAAAGAAGGTATTAATCCTCAGTATGTGTGCGAGCTTAAGATAGATGGGCTTAGTGTTTCTTTAAATTATGAGAATGGTAAGTTTGTTAGTGCGGCTACTAGAGGAGACGGCACTGTTGGTGAGGATATCACAAATAATGTTAAGACAATTAAATCAGTTCCTCTTAGTTTAAAAAAACCTGTTAGCATTGAAGTGCGTGGGGAAATTTATATGCCTAAGAAGATGCTTAAGGAGCTTAATATTAGAAGAGAGGCTGACCATTTACCTTTATTTCAAAATTGTAGAAATGCTGCTGCTGGTAGTATTAGGCAGCTTGATAGTAAAGTTGCTGCTTCTAGAGGTCTTGATACATTTATTTATCATATTCCTAATCCTAGTGATTATGGTTTAAAGACTCATTTTGAAGCTCTAGAATTTTTAAAGGAACTTGGTTTTAAGACAAATCCTAATAATAGATTAGTTGATAATGTTGATGGTATTTTAGATTTTATTAGGGAAAAAGGAGAGAAAAGAGATTCGCTTAGTTATGATATAGATGGTGTTGTTATAAAAGTTAATGATGTAAAAGAACAACTAGAACTAGGGTCAACGGCTAAGTATCCTAAGTGGGCTACTGCGTATAAATTTCCTGCTAAAGAGGTTCTTACTAAATTAACTGATATTATATTTACTGTTGGTAGAACCGGGCAGATTACCCCAAACGCAGTTTTGGATCCTGTTATAGTTGCTGGGTCAACTGTATCAAGAGCTACCCTTCATAATGAGGATTATGTTATTATGAAAGATTTAAAAATCGGCGATGTTGTATCAATTAGAAAAGCGGGGGATGTTATACCAGAAGTAGTAGAAGCTAAAAAAGATAGGCGTACTGGTAATGAAAAAGACTTTCATATGATTGATGTGTGTCCTATATGTAGAGAAAAATTACATAAGGAAAAAGATATAGTAGGTAGTTACTGTATTAATAGTAAGTGTCCAGCTAGAAATATTGAAGGACTTTGTCATTTTGTTAGTAGGAATGCTATGAATATTGATGGCCTGGGGGATAATATTATAGAAGATTTTTATAATTATGGTTTTATTAAGAATTTTAGTGATATTTATAAACTATATAATCATAGAGAAGATTTAATTAAACTTGAAGGATTTGGTACTAAGAGTGTTGACAATTTACTTGAAGCAATAGAAAAATCTAAAGAAAATGGGCTTGAGAGGTTATTATTTGCAATTGGTATTAGTGGAGTTGGTGCTAAAACAGCTAAGGTGCTTGCTAAAAGGTTTGGATCTTTAGAAAATGTTATTAATGCTGATTATGATGTTCTTGTTAATATTCAAGATGTGGGACCTATTATAGCTACTAATATTATTAATTATTTTAAGGATTATAATAAATTTATAGAAGTTAAGAATTTAGTGGATTTAGGTATTAATACTAAATATTATGCAAGTAATTTAGAGAGCGATCAAAGACTTGTTGATAAGAGGTTTGTTATTACGGGTTCGTTTGATTTTATTACTAGAGATGAAATTAAGAAGTTTATTGAGGATAGAGGTGGAATGACTAGTTCTAGTGTTAGTAAAAATACTAGCGTTGTTATAGTTGGAGAAGATCCTGGTAAAAAATATGATGATGCAGTGAGACTTAATATTCCTATTTGGACTGAAAATGAGTTAAAGGAGATTTTAGATAATGAATAAATTTGTTAAATTAGCGCTTGGTTTTGTACTAGTTATAATAGTTATAGGAGGATTATTTTATGCTAAGCTTTTTGTGATAGGTAATAATAATTATCAAAATATAAGTGTTTCTAAAGTTACTGTGAGTGATAGTGAGGTTAATGTTTATGGCTTATATACTGATAGTTCTAGTGCTTATAAAGATTATAAATATACACTTGTTGGGACCGAATTATATATAGAAGTTACCAATGTTAAGGTTTCTAGTAAATATAGTAAAGCTGAATTTGAACTAAATGTACCAGTTAATGGTTTAAATGTTAATAATGTTTATTTAAGTGATGGAAAATCTGCTAAAGTTGTATATAGTAAGTGACTAACTCTTCTTGTAAGAGTTTTTTCTTTCTAAATACTTCATATAAACTGGAAATAAAAAATAAAATATAGTATAATAATTTCAAGAGGTTGGTGAACAATGAAAAAAGTTATTAAGGAAAATAGAATATTATTTATATTAGCAGTGATTATTATAATTGCTTTAGTTCTTATAGGAGTAGGACTTATTAGTTATTTTTATGGAAATGATACTAATAGTTATGGTGATAGACTTAAAGATAAAGATAAATATCCTTTAAAGAGTACCTTAAGTGATGATATAAAAAGTTTATATACTAAGGGAGTTAATTCTGTTAAAGTTGATGTTAAGGGAAAGATTATATATATTATTATAGATGTTGAAGATGGAACAAGTAAAATTGATGCTGAAGGATATGCTGTTAAGTCACTTGAGAAATTTACAGCTGAAGAACTTGATTATTATGATATTCAATTTATGGTAACTTCAAAGAATGAAAAAGAAGTTGAAGGACAAAGCAAGATTTATCCAATTGCGGGTGCCAAAAAGGCTAAGAATAGTCAGGTAATTTGGACTAATAATTAAGGAGTTGTAATGAAAGATAAGAAGAAATATTTTTTAATAGGTGGGCTTATAACACTTTTAGTCATAGTGGTTATTGGAATATTAATTTATGTGAATAATTCTAAAACTAATTATTCTTTTAGTGAGAAAAGTTTTATTAATTCTAATGTTAATAATGTTATAGATGTTTCTATTGAAGGGACTCTTCCTATATTTAGTAGTAATGGTAATGGAGTTTTTTATGACTTCTTAAATGATATGGAAAAGGACACAGGACTTACTTTTAATGTATCAATAAATGGAACTGGTGCTTATAATTTTATTAATAAGAATAGTTTAGGTGATAATGATATTGAATTTTATACAGACCATTTTGTAGTTGTTAGTACTTCTGATAATGAAATTACTGATCTTTCATCTTTAAAGGATCAGGCTATTGCTGTTATGTCAGAGGATAATCAATATGTAACAGAGTATTTAAATGAATATGGGCTTAATTTGGATGGTTATGAACATTTTACTGATTTAAGTGATGCGATGGGTAATAGTATTTATTATGCTGTTCTTCCTATGCAAAAATATATTAATGAAATAGTTTATAATCAGTATAAGATAGTGTATCATATTGAGGGATTACATTCACATTATGTATTAAATTTAAGTGATCAAAATGCTACTATGAGTAAGATATTTATTAAGGCATTTAATAAGTGGAAGAGCAATGTTAATTCTAAGATTAATAGTCACTTTTTAGATTTATATTATACTACTTATAATATTACTGAACTTGATAGAGATAGACTTACAAGTGATGATTTGATTGTAGGTTATATTGATAATATGCCTATTGAAGGTAAGCTTAATAGAAATTTTAGTGGTATTACTAATGAATATTTAAGTATGTTTGGTGATATGACTGGGGCTACTTATAAGTATATTGAGTATAAAGATATTAATAGTTTAATAAGTGCTTTAAATAATAAGAAAATAGATATTATGTATAATTATTTTAATCTTAATTCTGATAATTATAGTAAGACTGTAAGTTTAGGTAATATTGAATATGTTATTGTTACTCATCAAAATAATATTGAGAGTGTAAGTGGACTTTCTTCTATTAAAGATGATACTGTTAAGATGGTGGGGGAAACTAAACTTTATAATTATATTAATAGTAAAAATATTAAAACTGAAAAGTATGCTAATTATGAAAAACTTATAGATAGTTTAAGTGAAGATGATATTGTTATATTAGAAAAGAGTGTTTATGATTATTATAAGAATAATAGTTTTAAAGATTTTAATATTAAATATATGAGTGATTCAAATGTTAGTAATAATTTCTTAATTAATAAAGATAATAGTATTTTATATAATTTATTTAATTTTTATTTAAGTACACTTGGTGTTAAAGGTGTTAATAATATGGCTATTACTAATAGTGTTAATGAGGCAAGTGTTAATGTTGTTACTGAGTTTATTATTAGTAATATTACATATATTGTGTTATTAGTTGGGGCTGTTTTATTCTTGATGTTTAAATTTAATAAGAGGGTTAAAGTTACTAAGAAGATTAAGAAAGAGGATAAGATGCTTTATTTAGATGTTATGACTAATTTAAAGAATAGAAATTATTTAAATGATAATTTATCTTATTGGGAAGAAAATAAAGTATATCCTCAAGCAATTGTGGTTGTTGATTTAAATAGTATTTCTGTTATTAATGATACTAAAGGGCACGAAGAAGGGGATAAGCAAATACAAAGTGCTGCTTCTATACTTATTAAGACTCAGAGAGAGAATAGTGAAATTATTAGAACAGATGGTAATGAATTTTTAATTTATTTGGTTGGTTATGAAGAGAATCAAATAGTTACTTATGTTAATAAATTAATGAAGGAGTTTAAAAACCTACCTTATGAATATGGCGCTAGTGTGGGATATTTTATGATTACTAGTGAAAGTACTACAATAGATGATGCTATTAATGAGGCTGTACTTAAAATGAGGGAAAATAAAGGAGAATAATATGCTTGATAAATTTAAAAACTTTTGCTTAAATGTTTATGAAATTATGATGAAGCCTGAGATGCTTACACTTCCTTCTAGTTTGGCTTATTATTTCGTTTTATCAATAGTGCCTATTATTTCTCTTTTACTTATGATAGCTAGTAGTTTTAATTTATCTACTAGTTTCTTAACTGAATTTTTTGAAAATAACTTTAGTGCAGAGTTAGTAAAGATGATTACTCCTCTTGTTACTAATCAGTCATTTTCTATAGGATTTATAATGTATATATTAGTTGCGTTTTTCTTGGCTAGTAATGGTAGTGATGCAATTATTGTTACTTCTAATCAAATATTTAATATAGATAATAAAAATTATTTTAAGAGAAGAATTAAAGCATTTTTCTTAACAATTATACTATTCTTATTATTTACATTTATGTTAGTCGTGCCTGTGTTTGGTGAACAACTTATTTCTATTGCCGGGCATATTGGAATTGATAGCAGTATAATTGATGTACTTAAGGCTCTTTATCCTGTACTAAATTTACCATTAACACTTTTAGTTTTATATTTTGGTATTAAATTAATTTTTATAATTGCGCCTGATGAGAAAATTAAGAGTAGTGATGTTAATAAGGGAACTATATTTACAACATTATGCTGGGTTTTAGTTACCAATGTTTATGCTTATTATTTAAAACATATTGCAACTTATAATGTTTATTATGCAGGTCTTAGTACTTTAGTTATGCTTATGGTTTGGTTTTATTTTCTTGCGTTTGTGTTTGTAATGGGTCTTTCATTTAATTATAGAATTGCTACTGAACATATTGAGAAAACTAATGCTATTAAATTAAAAGAGATTGAAGAAAAGGTTAAAGCGAGTAAGAAGCTTTAATCTTTTTTGATGAAAAAATTGTGTTTATAACTCTGATGTAAAACATTATGTTGACAATGTCAACATAAACCAATATAATAAGTATCAGAATGGAGGTTAATATGGAAACTTTAAATTTAAATGTTCGCGTTGATGCAAATGATAAAAAAAGTTTTGAAAAATTTTGTGATAATGTTGGGATGAATGTTTCTACAGCAATTAATATGTTTATCAAAACAGTGTTAAGAGAACAAAAACTACCTTTTGAAATTCGTTCTAGTACTTTTGATAAAACTGTTTATGAAAAATTACGTGAAGCAGAAGATGAAATGAATAATACTTCAAAAAGATATTCAAAAGAGGATATTTTGGAAAGTATTAATAGAATAATAGGATAATATATATGTATAAATTAGAAATTTTGCCTATCGCTAAGAAGGATATGGATGATATTATTTATTATATACATAATAGTTTAAAAAATTATACTGCTTCTAAAAAAATGAAAGATTTATTTTTGAAAAGTTTAGATTATATTTCTGAGTTTCCTTATGGGAATTCAGTTTACGAAGTTCTTGGTACATTAAAAAATGAATACAGGCGTCATAAAATCAAAAATTTTCTTATATTTTATGTCATAAATGAAGATGAAAAAATAATTACAATTGTAAGAGTTTTATATCAGAAGATGAATATTACTAATATACTTAAATAAACAACTGAAATACTTTTGTATTTTGGTTTTTCAATTTGAATTAAAATTTGTAAAAAACACCTGGTAAGTGAAGTTGTTTATTGATTCTGTTATCTTTGTGTGGTATTATTTTAATAGTAGGAGAGTGACTAGTATGAATGATAAAAGTCCTTATACAGATGAACAAAAGAAAATTATTGAAGAGGAAGGTTTGTATTTTGAAGAACCTAAAGATGATAAACGTAGAAAAGTAATTATTTTACTTATTATTTTAGTTGCTTTACTTGGGGTTTTAACTGTTTATGTTACTTTGTCTAATCTTAATAATAATGATAATCCTGATTTTGATTTGTATGGTCTTAATTATGATAAAGATGGAGATGGGATATGTGATTTAAACTGTGATACTAATAATGATGGTAAGGCTGATACAAATATTGATACTAATAATGATGGTAAACCAGATTTAAATATTACTTTTGGTAAAGGTAAAACTCCATATTTTAATTTAGATAGAGATGGAGATGGTAAACCAGATTTTAATTTAGTTGATCAAATGGAAGATGGTGTTTGCAAGCTTAATTGTACTGATAAAGATGGTAAAGTTAAATTAAATGTTGACTTTAATGGAGATGGTAAGGCTGATTTAAATATAGATAAGGATAAAGATGGTAAGGCTGATACTAATTTACCTTATGGAGATGGTATCACACCTATATTTAATGTAGAAGATGAAAATGGTAATAAGAAAAATCCTGTTAATGAATGGGATGGAGATAGTAGTAAGAGTAATATAGATACAGATGGGGATGGACTTCCTGATATAAATATTACACTTGATGAAAATAAGGATCCATATTTAGATTTAGATACGGATGGAGATGGTAAGTCAGACGTTAATAAGGATTTTGATAAAGATGGTAAACCTGATGCTGATATTACTCTTCCTGGTGGTAAAGACCCATTATTTAATGTTACTGAAGATGGGGAAGAACCTGTTAGAAATTTAGCACCTAAGACTGTAGATGGAAAAGATTTAAATGTAGATACAGATGGAGATGGTTTTCCTGATACTAATTTGGATGTTGAAGATAAAAATTATTGTCAATTAAATTGTGATATTAGTGGGGACTTAAAAGCAGATGTTAACTTAGATTTAGATGGAGATGGACTTGCTGATACAAATATAGTTGATACTAAACCTGGTAGTGAAGATATTACTGAAATAGATACTAATAAACATTATTTTAATATACTTACTTTTAAAGATTTAGCAACTGATAATAAAACATTATCTCCTGGATTTACAGCAAGCAAGGAATTCGTGCTAGTGAATTCAAGTTTAAATGATATAGTTTATACAATTAGTTTTAAGGATGTTAACAATAATTTTGAAGGTAATGATTTAAAGTATTGGCTTATTGATATGACAAATAATAAAGTTGTTACAAATGGTAGAGTTGTCGCACCTAAAAAGGATAGCAAGATAGTAGAGAATATTACTTTAAAGAGCAAGGAACAACATAGGTATCAATTATACTTTATATTTGAAGAAACTAATAAGAATCAAGATATTGATCAAGGTAAGACTTTTAGTGGAAAAGTTCAAATAGAAAATGCTAGTATTGTTAACTAGTATTTTTTATTTACAATTGGTAATTCTAGTAGTAGAGTTTTGTAAAAAAATGTGTTATTATTATATTTAGAATAGGAGAGGTTATTGTGAAAGATGAAGATAAGAAGATAATTGAAAAAGAGAATCTTTATTTTGAAGAGGGAGAAAGTAAGAAGAAAAAGAATAAGAAACTTGTACTAACAATCTTTATATTTATTTTATTTATTGGTGTTACAGTTGCTACTAGTTTTATTGCAATGAATTATTTTATGCTTAAATCTAGAAATTTAAATGTAGATACAGATGGAGATGGATGGCCCGATTTAAATGTAGATACAGATGGGGATAAAATTTGTAATGTAAACTGTGATAATAATAGGGATAATAAACCTGATTATAATATTGGATATAAGTCTATAATAGTTCCTTATTTTAATATTGATTCTGATGGAGATGGAAGACCTGATACTAATTTAATTAATCAAGATGTAAATGGTGATGGTATTTGTGATTATAATTGTGATGTAAATGGGGATAATATGCCTGATACTAATTTGGATTTTGATGCTGATGGCAATATTGATTTGAATATTGATTTAGATGGAGATGGAAAATGTGATATTAATTGTGGTGTAGGTAATAGTAGATTTGCTACAGTTAATTTAGATACTAATAATGATATGACTCCTGAAGTTAATATAGATACAGATGGAGATGGACTTCCTAATATTAATATAAATTATGGGGCTGATTATACTAAAGCTGTATTTAATGTTGATACAGATGGAGATAGAAAACCTGATTTTAACTTAATAAATCAACTTGATAGTAATGGAAAATGTATACTTAATTGTGATATAAATGATGACGGATGGCCAGAAACTAACTTGGATTTAGATAGAGACGGAGTAGCAGAGTTAAATATTGATGATAATAATGATAAGGTTCCTGAGTTAAATGTAGATGTTGATGGAGATGGAAAAGCTGATTTAAATATTGATATAAATGGAGATGGGGTAGCAGAGTTAAATATAGATACTAATAATGATGGTAAACCTGATTTAAACATAGATGTTAATAATGATGGAATCGCTGATATAAATGTGGATAAAGATGGAGATAGAGTCCCAGACTTTAATTTAGTTAATCAACTTGATAGTAATGGTAAGTGTAAGTTGAATTGTTATTCAAGTGCCTCATTATTGGGAATACCTAACTATAACATAGACGTTGATGGAGATGGGAAATATGACATTAATATTGATTTGGATGGAGACAAAATTGCAGATGCTAATTTAGATATTAATTATGACGGAGTTATTGAATCAAATAAGATAGATTTAAAAACACTTTTTAGTAGTGTAGGAAATAATACTAATATTAATTTAGCTAACGAAAATGTTAAAGTAAGATATTTAGATAGTATTGATTTTACAAATAATAAAATAACTACAGGTTGGAAAAGTACTAAAAAGTTTACAATTAATAATAATAGTGGGCAAAAAATTACTTATAATATAAAATGGAATGATGTTATTAATAACTTTGGTTGGGGTAATAGACCTTTCTATGAAGTAATTTGTGATGGTAAGACACTTGTAAGTATGAAAGATGGACAACTACCTTATACGGTTAATAATGGAAGTTATATTGCAGAAAAGTTAGTTATCGAGCCAAATTCTAAGCAAGAATTTGTTATCAATTATTCATACAGTCCTGATAATAATGTAGATGACGGTAAACTTTTCTATGGAATATTCGAAATAGAACCTACTTTTTAAAAAAGTGGGTTTTTAATTGAATTTTTTTCAAAAGTACTTGATTATGTTAGAAAAATTTGATAGAATTTTTATTGTAAAGGAGGTAAAGAACTATGGGAGAAAACAAAGGACAAACTATTTTCTTATCAGTTATAGGAATTGCAACATTATTAGTAGCTATCATTGGTGCTACATTCGCATACTTTACAACTAGTATGGGTGGTACTCAAGGAACTGTTAATGCTACAACTGCTAAATTAGGTTCATCTTCATTTACTGCTGAAAGCGTTGATGCTACAGCTGTATTACCTGGATGGACTAGCGAAGCTAAAAATGTTACAGTTACTTTAGGAGAGTCAGACGTTGACGTTGATTACACTTGTGTATTAACTATGACTGCTAATCCACTTACTGATTTAAGATTAGCTGTAGCTGGTGACAATGCAGTTGCTGCTGCTACTAAAACTTTAGCTACAGGTGAAACTGAAACTAAAATTGCTGAAGGTACTTTAAAGTCTGGTGAATCAAAAACTATGACTTATACTTTAACTTTCGCTGAAACTGGTACAGCTCAGGATGGTCAACAAGGAGCTACTATTGCTGGTGTAGTTAAATGTTCTACTGCTGCTGGTACAGTATATTATAATGCTGCTAATCCAGGTGGAACAACAGAAAAACCTAATGCTCAATAGTTTGAATTAACATAGTTAATTTACGATTATTAACAAAAATTAACTTCAATTAGTTTATAATTGAAGTTTTTTTTGTATTATAATTTTGATTTTAAAATGTTGTACTTTTTATGATATTGCTCTTGCTTTATTAGAACTTATTTGATACAATTTTATTGTAGAGGAGGAAAGATAAAGATGACAGAAAATAAGGGACAAACTATTTTCTTATCAGTAATTGGAATTGCAACACTTTTAGTAGCTATCATTGGTGCTACATTCGCATACTTTACAACTAGTATGGGTGGTACTAATGGTACTGTTAATGCTACAACTGCTAAAATCGGTGCTGCTAGTTTTACTGCTCAAAGTGTTAGTGGTACAGCTGTATTACCAGGATGGACAAGTGAAGCTAAAACTGTTACAGTTACTTTAGGAGCATCAGACTATGATGTAAAATATACTTGTACATTAGATATGACTAAAAATCCACTTACAGATTTAACATTAACTGTAGCTGGAACTAATGCTCAAACTAGTGTTAATGGTAAGTTAAAAGCTGGTGCAACTAAAACTGTTATAGCAAGTGGTACTTTAGCTAAAAGTGCAACTGAGCAAACTGCAACTATGACTTATACATTAGATTTTCCAGAAACTGGCGCTGATCAAAATGGTCAACAAGGAGCTACTATTGCTGGTACTGTAACTTGTGCTACAGATGGTGGAACAGTTTACTATAATGCTGCTAATCCAACAGGTACAACAACAAAACCTACTGGAAGCAACTAGTTAAATATTAAATTAAGTTAGATTTTTTCTAACTTTTTTTGTTTATATATTGTATTTTTTTTTGTTTTTTGATATCATATTATTAGTATATGGAGATATTATTATGAAAGATAAAGATATTAAGATGTATATATATTCTATAATAGTTGTAATTTCTTTTATATTAGTTGCTGTAGGTGCTTCACTGGCTGCAATATTTTTTGCTGATGTAATAGGTAATCATAAGAATGGAAATTTTGAAGTTAATACTGCATATGTTACAGCTATGTTTAGAAATACAAATGATATTAATGTTATAAATATAGAACCTGGTTGGTCTGATGTTATGACTTTTGAAATAGTTAATACTAGTAAAATGGATAATGCTGTTGGTAGATATAGTTTATTTTGGGAAATAGAAAAGAATGAAATTGGCGCTGAGAATTTGTCTTATTCTTTAAGTGCTGTTAGTTCAAAAGATGGTAAAGTTATTTCTAATAGTTCGACTAATAAAGTGGTTACTGTTGATTATGCTCTTATACCTGACGTTTCGTCTTCAATGGGCAGTGGTATTATAAATACTGGGGTTAAACACGAATATTCACTTAAACTTAATTTTATTGAAAGTGGATTAAATCAGGATGAGTTAAGAGGTAAGACTTTTAGTGCAAAGATAGTTGCTAAAGGAGAATAGGAAAGGAAGAAACGTAATGGAAGATAGTAGTAAAGATTTAAGCTTAGTTATTATTACTGTTCTAACTATTACTATGGTAGTGGTTGGAGTTACTTTTGCGTACTTTACTACTAAAATGAATGGTACTAATGGTTCTGTTAATTTATCTACTATGAAAGTTGGAGATATTACTTTTGATGGTGGAGCTGATTTTACTGATTCAATTGATATAGAACCTGGTTGGAAGGAGACTAAGACATTTACTATAACAACTCCTGCCACTGATGTTAGGAGTACTGTTTATATAAGATTTGATTATACTAATACTTTTCAAGATTTGACTTGGTCGCTTACTGGGTCTGGCGCTAATAGTGAGATAACTGGTGTTATACCTACTGCTAGTACAAGTGCGACTGTTACTCTTGTTACTTTAACAATTAATCCTAGTTCTAGTGCTCAGACATTTAATTACAGTTTGACTATTGAGCTTCCTGATAAAACTACTAATCAGGATTATGATCAAGGTAAAACTTTTACTGGTACTTTGTATGCTGATTTAGGGAATGGTATTAATACAATTTATTATAATTCAAGTAATAAAAATGGAACTACTACTGCACCAAGTAAATAGTTCTTTTTTATTTTCTAGATATTTCACTTTAATTGAAATATCGGTTTATTTTTGATATAATTGTTACACGGAGGCTTAAGGTTTGTGAAGAAGATTAAGTTTAAGAAATATTGTAATAAATTAGCTAGGAAATTTAAAAAATATTTTAGTACTAATATTTTGTTTTTGTCGTATACCTTTACTTCGGTTTTGATTGGTTTTTTACTTCGTTTACTTACGATGGGTAATGTAAATGATTTCAGAGCCTATGTGTGTGATTTTATTGTTGTTATAGTTGTTGGTTCGTTTGGTTATTTAATTAAACCTAAGAATCAATTTAAATATTTTTTATCAGTTAGTATTCTTTTTACTGCTATGTGTGTGGTTAATTCAATTTATTATAAATTTTATACTAATTATGTTAGTATTAGTCTATTAAGTACACTTAGTATGCTTGGTAAAGTAAGTAATTCTGTTACATCAAAGTTAAAACTTATATATTTCATCTATTTATTAGCGCCTATTACTTTAATTATTGTTAATAAGTTTTTGGTTAAGAAAAATTATTATTATAATGTAGGTAAAGATGAAAAAGGTAAGCTTATGTTTAGACGTACGTGTTTATCTGGAGTTATATTAATTATTTTAACTATGTTTACTATGACTAAGAGTGATGGAAGTAGGTTAGTTAAACTTTGGAATCGTGATTATGTTGTTAAAAGGTTTGGTATTTATACTTATATGCTTAGTGATTTTGTAACAAGTATTCAACCATCTATAAGTCCTATGTTTAATTATGATGAAGATAGAAGAATATTCTTAGAGTATTATAATAATAAAGATTATACTCATAAAGATAATAGTTATACTGGTGTTTTTGAAGGTAAGAATGTTATTTTTGTTCATATGGAAAGTATGCAGAATTTTCTAATTAATCTTAAGGTTAATGGTATAGAGATAACTCCTAATTTAAATAAACTTGTTAATGAAAGTACTTATTTTAGTAAGTTTTATCCTCAAATTAGTACAGGTACTAGTAGTGATACTGAGTTTACTTTAAGTACTAGTCTTTTACCTAGTGCGAATGGGACTGTGTTTGTTAATTATTATAATAGAAGTTATGAGACTTTAGAAAGAGCATTTTTAAATAAGGGATATTATACTTTTGCAATGCACGCTAATGATGCTAATTATTGGAATAGACTTAATATGTATAAAACTCTTGGATATGAAGACTTTTTTGCTAAGGATAGTTATGTTGTTCCTACTGATAAGAAGAGTCCGGATTTAGTTGGACTTGGTCTTAGTGATAAGTCATTTTATGAACAAATTATGCCTATTCTTTTAGATATTAAAAATAATAAGAGTAATTATATGGGTAAAGTGATAAGTCTAAGTAATCATAGTCCATTTGATGATTTAACTAAGTATGGAGATGTAGATTTTAGTACTACTTATAAAGATGATGATGGAAATGAGATTGTTGATAAATATTTAGAGAATACTGAGATAGGTAATTATCTTAAGAGTGCGCATTATGCTGATGAAGCTTTAGGATTATTTCTTAAACTTATTAAGGAAAATGGTCTAGATAAGGATACAGTGTTTGTATTTTATGGAGATCACGAAGCTAAACTTGGTAAGAAAAATTTGAGTTTACTTTATAATTATGATATTAATGAACATAAATATATTGATGAAGATGATGAAAGGTATGTTAGTTTAGATAATTATGAGTATGATATTTTAAAGAATACGCCTCTTATTATTTATGGAGAAGGTGCTCCTTATAAGGAAGTTAAAGATGTCATGGGTATGTGGGATGTTTTTCCTACTATAGCGAATATGTTTAATTTAGAGTGTAATTATTCTCTTGGTAATGATATATTTAGTGATAATGAGAAGATAGTAGTTTTTCCTAATGGAGATGTTATTACTAATAAGATATTTTATAATAATTTGAGAGATGAGTTTGTTAGTTTAAATAATGAACCTATTAATGATGATTATATTACTCATATTAGAGAATATGCTGAAGAGAGGCTTGGTGTAAGTAAGGCTATTATAGTGCATGATTTATTATATAAGGAAGGTAAAGTAGAAAGGGTGAATAGTGATGAAGAAAGTGTTAAATAAGAATAGATTATTTTATTTTGTTAGTACAATGCTAATTATTATTGTTTTAATTATTATAGGAGTTAAGTTTGTTAAAGATTTTATTATTAAGGATAATAGACAAGTTATTAGTAAGAATAATCTTGATAGCTTAGAGCTTTATGGTTATACTTTGGATGATATGGATAGTAAAGAGTATAAAGAGTATTTTAATGAACTTAAGACAGTTTTAAATTCTGATAGTGTTAATTACGAAGAGTATGCTAAAGGAGTTGTTAAACTTTTTGTAACTGATTTTTATACTTTAGATACTAAGATTACTAGTAGTGATATTGGGGGAGTAGAGTTTATCCCTAGTGATATGGTTGATAATTTTAAGATGCATGCTGGAGATACTATGTATAATCATATTAAGACTAATATTTATGGAGATAGGGAGCAAGAACTTCCTCACGTTAAGAGTGTTAGTATAGATGATATAACTAAAGAAACATATACTTATAAAGATAAAGAGTATGAAGCTTATAGAGTTAAAGTTAGCTGGGGTTATGTAAAAGATTTAGGTTATGATAAAGAGGGAGAGTTTGTTTTAATTAAAGATAATAATAAATTAAATATTGTTTTTGAAGGGTAAGTGAGTAATGTTGAATGAGATTTATGATTTTCTAAAGAATGAATCTGGTATTAGATATAGAGATACTGTTGTTCTTGGTATTAGTGGTGGACCTGATTCTATGGCTCTTCTTAAAATGATGCTTACACTTAAGGAAGAGATGGATTTAGTTATAGTAGTGGCTCATGTTAATCATAATGTTAGAGAAGAAAGTAATGAGGAAGAGGCTTATTTAAAAAATTATTGTATGGAAGTTGGTGTAATTTTTGAGAGTATCAAAATAGATAACTGGGGAGATGATAATTTCGAGAATGAGGCTAGAACTGTTAGGTATAATTTCTTTGATAAAATTGTTTCAGAGTATGATGCTAAATTTTTAATGACAGCTCATCACGGGGATGATTTAATTGAGACTATTCTTATGAGAATTGTTAGAGGTTCTACTTTAAAAGGGTATAGTGGTTTTAGTAAGTTTGTTTATAAAGACAATTATACTATTTTAAGGCCTTTTATTAGTACTACTAAGAGTGAACTTGTTAAGTATTGTGAAGAGAATAATGTTAAGTATTTTGTTGATTATACAAATTATGAAGATGTGCATACTAGAAATAGATATAGGAAATATGTTTTACCTTTTCTTAAGGAAGAGGATGCTAATGTTCATTTGAAGTTTTTGAAATTCAGTGAGACTTTGCTTCTTTATAATTCTTATATTGATAGAGAGATGAATCAGGTTATTAATAAGGTTTTTAAGGATGGAAAACTTTCTATTAGTAAGTTTAATACTTTGGAGTATCTTATTAAGACTAAGATTATTTATAGTATTTTAGAGAAAATATATGGAGATGATTTGTTTATTGTAAGTAATACTCACGTTAATTTGATTTTTGATCTCATTAATGGATCTAAGGTTAATAGTGTTGTTCATCTTCCTAATAATGTTAAAGTTATAAGAGCTTATGATGAGATTAGTTTTAGTTTTGATGATGAAGAAGTAGATATGTATGAGATTGAGATTCACGACGTTGTTAATTTGCCTAATGGTAAGAATATTGTTAGGGTAAATGAGAGTGATGATACTAGTAATTTTACTATTAGACTTAATAGCGATGAAGTTGTTCTTCCTCTTTATGTTAGAACTAGACGTGATGGAGATAAAATGCAAGTTAAGAAAATGGAAGGTAGAAAGAAAGTTAATTCTATTTTTGTAGATAATAAGATAAGTGCTAAAGATAGAGGGGTGTGGCCTGTTGTTTGTGATTCTGAAGAAAATATTGTTTGGATTCCGGGGCTTAAAAAAAGTAAATTTGATAGAGAAATAGATGAAAAGTATGATATAATACTTAAGTACTATTAAGAAAGGAAGGAGAAATATGAAGAAAAAGAATTTATTTAAAGATATGATGCCTTATTTATTACTTTTAATTGTTTTGAGTAGTGTTATGTATGTTTTTAATATTAAGAATGTTAAGGTACATAATTTGACTTATAATGAGTTTTTAACTAATCTTAATAATGAGAAAGTAGAGAAGGTAGAGATTACTCCTAAAGATAAAGAGAGTGTTTATTATATTACAGGTAAGATTAAAGGTTATAAGGATAAGGAAACTTTTGAAGTTGTTGTTCCTTTTACTGATAGTGTTATTGAGAAGATTTTAGATATAGCTAATAGTCAACAATTAGATGTTAAGACTAATAAGGATCCTGGTAGTATTAGTTGGATAACTATTATTTTGGATTTTGTACCTATTATTCTTATAGGAGGGCTTACTGTTTATATGGTTAAGTCACTTATGGGTAATGGTAAAGGTGGTACTCTTGATTTTGGTAGAAGTAGAGCTAAATTAAATCAAGATGGTGGTAAGGTAACATTTAAAGATGTTGCTGGTCTTAATGAAGAGAAAGAAGAAGTTAAGGAGCTTATTGATTTCTTAAAGAATCCTAAGAAGTTTCAAAAGTTAGGGGCTAGAATTCCTAAGGGTGTTCTTTTAGTAGGGCCTCCAGGAACAGGTAAGACTCTTCTTGCTAAGGCAGTTGCTGGTGAAGCTAAAGTACCATTCTATTATATAAGTGGTAGTGACTTTGTTGAGTTATTTGTTGGTGTTGGTGCTAGTCGTGTTAGAGATATGTTTAAACAAGCTAAGCAAACTGCTCCTTGTCTTATATTTATTGATGAGATAGATGCAGTAGGACGTCAAAGAGGAACTGGACTTGGTGGAGGACACGATGAAAGAGAACAAACTCTTAATCAACTTTTAACTGAGATGGATGGTTTTGGCGCTAATGAAGGGATAATTATTATTGCTGCAACTAATAGACCTGATGTATTAGATCCTGCGCTTCTTCGTCCAGGTAGATTTGATAGACAAGTTACTGTTAATTTACCAGATGTTAGAGAAAGAGAAGCAATATTAGGTGTTCACGCTAAAGGTAAAGTACTTGATGAAAGTGTTAAGTTAAAGGCTATTGCTGAGAGAACTCCTGGTTATAGTGGAGCTGACTTAGAGAATTTACTTAATGAAGCAGCACTTTTAGCTGTTAGAAGAAATAAGAATGCTATAGGTATGGATGAAATAGATGAGGCTAGCGATAGAGTTCTTATGGGACCTGCTAAAGTTAGTAGAAAGGTTACTGATTATGAGAAAAATATCGTTGCTTATCACGAAAGTGGACACGCTGTACTTGGTATAGAATTACCAAACGGAGAAGAGGTTCATAAGATTACTATTATTCCAAGAGGAATGGCTGGAGGATATACTCAAATGCTTCCTAAGGAGGAAAGAACTTTAGTTGCTACTAAGGATGAACTTTTACAAAGAATTACTAGTTATTTAGGTGGTAGAGTAAGTGAAGAGTTATTCTGCGGTGAGATTAGTACTGGCGCTAGTGATGACTTTAAAAGAGCTACTCAAATTGCAAGAAGTATGGTTACTGAATATGGTATGAGTGATTTAGGACCTGTTCAATTTGAACATAAGAGTGGAGAAGTTTTCTTAGGTAGAGATTATACTAATAGTTCTAAGAATTATAGTGATCAAGTTGCTTTAGAAATTGATAAAGAAATTAGAAAGATTATTGAAGAGTGTTATAAACGTGCTAAAGATATTTTATCTAAGAATAAAGGATTAGTTGATATGCTTGCTAAAACATTATATGAAAAAGAAACTATTACTAAAGAAGAAATAGAAGCAGTAGTTAAGGAATATAATGATAGTAAGAAAGGTAAGAAAAAGGAAAAGACTGAAGAGTAATCTTTGGTTTTTTTGTTAAAGTTAAAATATTTTTGTATTTTCTGTAATACAAAAATGATAAAAATGGTAATTTTGTATTTCAGAGAATACAAAATTGGCAAAAATAAATTAAGTATATAAGATAATTATCTAAAGTATGTAATTTCTGAAGATACTATAGATATGTCACAAGATAGGATTATTCATAAAAATATTATTGATTGGTTATTATAGGCAGTGTATAAATTAATAGACTTATCAATTTATATAATCATAATTTTATAATTAAAAGTATTAAAAATTATTTTGAAAGTTTTTCTTATAAATTAATGCAAACAAAATAGTTGAGTAAAAACCCCATTTGCTATTGACTAAATGGGGTTTTTACTTTAAAATTATATATGGTGAGGGAAATGATATATAATTATAAGGAAATATTAGAAATATATAAGTCTGACTATAATTTAAAAAAAGCATTAGATAATAAAGAAGTCTATAAGATAGAAGAAGGATTATATTCTGATTACCCTAATATTAGTTATTTTAAGAAGATAACTAAAAAGTATCCTTATGCTATTATAAGTGGTTTATCAGCATATTACTTTTATGGATTAACTGATGTTATACCAGATAAAATAGAAGTATGTACTAAACAAAATTCTACAAAGATTAAAGATGAAGAAGTAAAGCAAATTAGAATGCTTAATAGTTTGTATGTGTTAGGAATAACAAAATACGAATATGAGGGAACAATTTTAAATATTTATAATAAAGAAAGATTACTGATTGATTTAGCGAGAAATAAAAATAGTATGGGGTATGATTTATATAAAGAAATTGTATTAAATTATAGAAAAATAGTTGATGAATTAGATATGTCTTTAATTGAAGAATATTTAAAATATTTTAATGATAGCAATAGATTGTATGAAATATTAATGAACGAGGTGTTTTAATGAATTTAAATGATTTAATTAATGAATATATTGAATTAGGCTATAAAAGAATTGAAGCATCATCAAAAGTGTGTCAAGATATAATATTGAACAAAATATCGGAAAGTGATTTTAAGAATAATATTACAATTAAAGGTGGAGTTGTAATGCATAATATATCAAAAGATGTACGTAGGGCAACTCGTGATTTAGATTTAGATTTTATTAAATATTCTTTAGATGATGATGCAATAGTAAATTTTATTAGTAAATTAAATAAAGTAAATGATGGTATTATAATTACTATAATTAGCAATATTGAAAAGTTACATCATCAATATTATGATGGCAAAAGACTTAGTATATCTTTAAATGATAATTATAATAACATTATAGATACAAAATTAGATATAGGTGTTAATAAATTTTTAGAATTAGAACAAGAAGAAATGTGTTTTGATTTATCAATGTTAGATAATGAAATAACTCTCTTGGCTAATTCATGTGAACAGATATTTTCAGAGAAGTTAAAGTCTTTATTAAAATTTGGAATTAGGTCTACAAGATATAAAGATATATTTGATTTTTATTACTTAATTAAAAAGAAAAAACTTGATAAGGAAAAATTAATAAAATGTTTTGATATATTAATTTATAAAGATGATACAATGAATGAAAATAATATAGAAGATATTATTAAAAGATTGGATGGAATATTTAATAATGTTGGTTATAGAAAAATATTAGGACAAGCTAATAATAACTGGTTAGAATTACCTGTTGATGAAGTAACAGACTTTGTAATTATTTATTTTAAAAGTTTATCTAAATTGTTCATATAGAGATTTTAGTAAAAACCCCATTTGACGCAATGATATGAACCCCAATTGGTAGACACTAATTAAAAACCTGTACATTAAAAAGAGAAAAGTCATTTTTCTCTTTTTGTGTAAGTTTTTCTCTTTTTATTAACTTTTGACTTCAATCTTGTTGTATTATAAAATAATATCCATTCTTCTACAAGTTGAATATATTCTTGTAAAGATGTAATATTATTGTTGTACAGAGTTTCTTTCTTAAGAAGTGAATGCCAACTCTCAATTGGAGAGTCATCAATTGGAGTTCCTTTTCTAGCCATTGAAATAGTTATTCCGTTCGATTCACAAATTGCTTTGTACTCATTAGATGTATATTGAAATCCTTGATCAGAATGCAGAATTAATCCATATACATCTTTTCTTTTGGCAATAGCTTCATTCAAAGTATCTATTACTAACTTATTATCGTTATGTTTTGATATTTTATAAGCAACAACTTTTCTATCATATAAATCTATTATTGTAGATAAATATGCCCTTGAGTCTTTAAATATTAAATATGTTACATCTGTATCCCATACTTTATTTAGTGCGTCAGTAGCAAAATTTCTATTTAATAAGTTTGGTTTAACATTACCTTCAATTCTTTCATTTTTATGCTTCTTTTTTGCTTTTCTTATATATTCAGCCATTAAATTATATTTTTTCATTATTCTTAATACCTTCTTTCCATTCATAACTACACCATATTTTTGGAGTAGGCCATCAACAATCCTACGATATCCATATGTACACTTAGAATCATCAAATATTTCTTTTATTATTAAATAATCATAATAATCAGGATCTTCCTTGTTTCTGTACTTATAATAAGTTTTTGAGCTTATTTTAAGTACGGCACACATGTTAGTAAGTTTATAGTTGTTTCTATATAAATTTATAAATGTTACTTTTTCTCTCGTTGTGCCTTGAGGAAGGCCCGGTATTTTTTTAGTATTTCATATCTTTCTTTCCAGTCATCTTTAGTCAAATCCGAATCTTTTTTTCTGCCTCTTTTTGTACCAGCATTAGGAAATAATTCAGGATGATTTATATATCTTCTTTTCCAAGTTTTTATAGTATATAATGGAATATTATTAATTTTCGCAAGATGATAGGCTGTTACACCATTATTCATTTGATTAACCATTTCATTAACAAATTCATCGGTATATTTAATAAACTTTTGCCCTTTTGAAGCCATAAAAATACACCTCCTTTCGGAAGTGTATTCTATCATATTTTTATAAACAGGTTTTTAATTAGTGTCTACTCTAAAGGGTGCATTTCATCACAATTGAATGGGGTTTTTACTTTAAAAAATAATTGTGAATATAATTATATTGATTTAATTTTTAATTTTTGTAATTATGTTAAAAAGTGATGTCTAAACTATTATTAACGGGAATATTAAAAATTATTTTGAAAGTTTTTAATATTCTCTTTTAAGTTAGTATTTTTTGTGTTAAAATTATTTATAGCGAGGTAGTATTATGGGAAAGGTTATATCACTTGTAAATCAAAAAGGTGGGGTAGGCAAAACAACAACAAGTATTAATTTATCTAGTGCTTTAGGGCATTTAGGTAAAAAAGTTTTATTAATAGATTTAGACCCACAAAGTAATAGTACTACTGGGCTTGGTATTAATAAATCTGATATTAGTAAGAGTGTCTATGATGTTATTACTCACGGGTGTGATATTAAAGATGCTATTATTAAGACAAAATTTAAAAATTTAAGTATTATTCCATCAATGATTTATTTGAGTGGAGCAGAGATTGAACTTATTCAAAATGCTAGTAAAGAAAGTGACTTTATTATTGGCGATCAACTTAAGTTACAGATAGATACTATTAAAGATAGATATGATTTTATTTTAATAGATTGTCCTCCTGCACTTGGTGTTCTTACTACTAATGCACTTGCTGCTAGTGATAGTGTACTTATACCAGTTCAATGTGAGTACTATTCTCTTGAAGGGGTTACACAACTTTTGAATACTATTTTACTTACACAGAGTAAGATTAATCCACACTTAGATATAGAGGGCGTTTTACTTACTATGTTAGATGGAAGAACTTTAGTTGGACTTGAAGTAGTAGAGGATGTTAGAAAATTCTTTAAGGAAAAAGTATTTAATACTATTATTCCGAGATTAGTTAGACTTGTTGAAGCACCTAGTCACGGAAAACCTATACTTGAGTATGATCCTAAATGTAGGGGAGCACTTGCGTATATTAATTTAGCAAAGGAAGTGATTGATAGAAATGGAAACCAAGAGGAAAGCGCTAGGGAAGGGGCTAGAGCAACTGTTTAGTGGTGAAGCATTTAATTTAGATGAGTTTGAAAAAAATGTGGTTGAATCAACTAGTAAAGATGAAGTTAAACATATTAGATTAGATGAACTTAGAAGTAATCCTTATCAACCTAGAAAAGTTTTTGACGAAGAGAAACTTAATGAACTTGCTCATAGTATTAAAGAGTTTGGTATTTTTCAGCCAATTATTGTTAAAAAGAGTATTAAGGGTTATGAAATTGTTGCAGGTGAAAGAAGAAGTATTGCGGCTAGACGTGCTGGTTTAGTAGAAGTTCCTGCAATAATTAAGGATTTTACTGATGATGAAATGATGAGTATTGCACTTCTTGAAAATATACAAAGGGAGAATCTTAATATTATAGAAGAAGCTAATGCTTATAAAAAGATGATTGATGTTATGGGACTTACTCAAGAAGAACTTGCTAATAAAGTGGGTAAGAGTAGAAGTCATATTACTAACATATTAGGTATTTTAAAACTTCCTAAGAAAGTACAAGATATGGTTCTTAATAATAAGATAAGTATGGGACACGCTAGGAGTTTAAGTAAACTTGATGATGAAATGCAAATATTTGAAATGACAGATAGAATTATAAATGAGAATTTATCTGTTAGAGATGTAGAAAATATTATTAGTAATGAAGGATATGAAAAGAAAAATAAAATAAAGAAACCTATTATTAAGGATGCTAGACATATGGAGATTCAAGGTATTATGAGAGAGAAGATTGGTACTTTGGTTAAAGTTAATAATAGAAATGTTGTTATTCCTTTTGATAGTGATAAAGATTTAGAAAGAATTCTTGAGATACTTAATATTGATATTGATTTAGATTAGGAGTTACATATGAAATATAAATTAGGTAGTATAGTTATTATGAAAAAAGAACATCCTTGTGGCACTAATTTATGGGAAATAGTTAGACTTGGTGTTGATATTAAGCTTAAATGTACTAATTGTGGTAGAATGATTATGATGGACAGATTAGAATTTGAGAGAAAGCTTAAGAAAGTGGTGGAAGATGAAAAATAAAAAGTTTAGTCCAATATATATGTTTATAATTTTGACACTTGCTGTTATTGTTTTGAGTTTTGTTTTATCACTTTTTAATTTACAGGCTGAGTATAGTACTGTTAATAGTTATACTAATACACTTCAAAATAATGTTGTTCAAGTTGAAAATTTACTTAGTCTTAAAGGATTTAAGTATATAGTTAGTACCACGGTAAGTAATTTTGTTAATTTTGCTCCACTAGGTAATTTAATAATTGTACTTATAGGTATAGGAGTACTTGAGAGAACTGGATTTGCTAAAACTTTCTTTACTTTAATTACTCAAAGTTTTAGAAAGAATTCTATTACTTTTTTACTTATTTTATTTAGTATATTATCTGGTATGTTTGGTGAGATTGGATTTGTTGTTTTCTTACCTATAGGTGCTCTTTTGTTTAAGTATGGACATAGAAATCCTATTGGAGGTATACTTGCTTCTTTTGCAGGTGTATGTTTTGGACACGGTATGAATGTGTTTTTATCAAATGTTGAGGTTAGTTTAGTTAAACTTACTACACTGGCTGCTCATACTATAGATAAGAATTATGTTATTAATAATCATTTTCAAATTATAATAGCGATTATTGCTGTTATTGTTGGGGCTATTTTAATGACTAGAGTTACTGAGAAGACAATAATGCCTAAGCTTGGTAAGTATGAATTTGATGAAATAGAGACACTTGATAATGTTAAATTTAGTAATAAAGAACTTAGAGGACTTATCATTGGTATAGGTGCTGCAATAGTATATATATTAATTATTTTATATAATATTATTCCAGGATTACCACTTAGTGGTGGATTACTTGATATGAGTGCTAGTAGTTATATTGATAAACTTTTAGGACCTGATAGTTTATTTAGTCAAGGTTTTGTGTTTATAGTTACTATTTTATTCGTTTTAGTTGGATTTGCTTATGCTAGTTTTGCTAAAACTATTAAAGGAAGTAAAGAAATTAGTGAAAGTTTAAGTTTTTCACTAGACAAAATTGGTAATGTTTTAGTACTTATGATTTTTGGTAGTTTATTTATTAATACTTTTCTTAAGAGTAATATTGGACTAGTGGTAGTAGCATTACTTTCTAATTTAATTAATGCATTTAATTTTAGTGGACTGGGACTTATAGTTTTACTTTTTGTTATTTCAATTATTGCTGGTTTATTTTATACGGGACTTCTTGGAAAGTGGGAAGTTATGAGTGCTACTGTTGTACCTCATCTTATGAATGCTAGTGTTAGTCCAGAGTTTGCTCAAGTGATATTTGTTGCTGGATCATCTATATCGCTTGCATTTACTCCACTTATGAGTTATTTTGTTATATTTATTTCATTAATTTCAATGTATGATAAAAACGATAAATATAGTTTAAGTGATGAAGTTAGATTAGTTAAGAATTATGCTTTAGTGATGATTATTATGTGGTTTATATTGTTAGTAGGTTTTTATATAACTGGTTTACCTATAGGCAGTCATAGTAGTCCAGTATTAAAGTTTTAGGTTAGGGGGTGAAAATGTATGGCTTTAAAAGCAGGTATAATTGGTATGCCTAATGTTGGAAAGAGTACTCTTTTTAATGCAATTACTAAGAAGAATATTCTTGCTGCAAATTATCCATTTGCTACTATTGATCCAAATTTAGGAACTGTTACTGTTCCAGATGTTAGACTTGGAGTTTTAGAAAATATGTATAATCCTGAAAGATGTATAGGAGTACAATATGAATTTACTGATATAGCTGGTCTTGTTAAGGGTGCTAGTAATGGAGAAGGACTTGGTAATAAGTTTCTTAGTCATATTAGAGAAGTAGATGCAGTTGTTCATGTTGTAAGATGTTTTGTTGATAAAGATATTATTCACGTTGAAGGAGATGTTGATCCTGTTAGAGATATAGAGATTATAAATCTTGAACTTGCAATGTCTGATTTGGAAATAGTTACTAATAGACTTGATAGAATTAAAAAGAAAGCAGAGACTAGTAAGGATAAGGATGCACTTAAAGAAGTTGAACTTTTAGAAAAGTGTAAGAATATTTTAGTAAGTGGAGACATACTTAGACATCACGAATTTAATGAAGATGAATTACTTATATTAAAACCTTTCAATTTTATTACACTTAAACCAATGATATATTTAGCTAATGTAAATGAAGTTGATTTGGTTACTGGTACTAATCAGTTTATTGATAAAGTTAGAGAGTATGTTAATAATGATGGATCTACATTAATTCTTATGTGCGCTAAGATAGAGAGTGAACTTGTTGAACTTGAGGATAGTGAGAAGAAAGTTTTCTTAAATGAACTTGGTATAGAGGAAAGTGGATTAGATAAACTTATTAAAGTTACTTATGATACACTTGGCCTTGCAACTTTCTTTACTGTAGGTGTTGATGAGGTAAGAGCTTGGACTTTTAAAAAGGGTATGAAAGCACCAGAATGTGCAGGTATTATTCATAGTGATTTTCAAAAAGGTTTTATAAAAGCTGAAGTTATGTCATATAATGATTTAGTTAGTCTTGGAAGTGAACTTAAAGTAAAAGAAGCTGGTAAGGCTAGACTAGAAGGCAAAGAGTATGTAATGCAAGATGGAGATATTTGTTATTTTAGATTTAATGTTTAGGAGGATATTTTATGGAAAAGTTTTGTACGAAGTGTGGAAGCAAATTAGTTAAGGGTGAGTGCCCTAAGTGTGGAGTAGAAAAAGATAGTACTAGTTTTAGTACAAATGGTATTATCAACAGAGCAGCTCTTAAGGAAGCTGCTAAAGAGAAACTTAATGGTAATATGTGGACAATTTGGAAGCCATATGTAATTGTTATGTTAATAACTGGTTTTTTAGGATTATTTGCTGGAATATTTCCAGAAGATAGTACTGGATATCAATTAATTACTTTATTAGCAGATATATTAGTTATTCCTTTATCATTTGGAGTTACTAAATATGTTTTAGACTTTATAAGAGGTAAAGAAGTTACTACTGAAGGACTTTTTGATTATTATAAAAAGAATGTTATTAATATTTTCTTATTAACATTCTTAGTAGGATTATTTACAACATTATGGTCTATTCTATTAATAATTCCTGGTATTATTGCTGCACTTTCTTATTCAATGTATATGTATATTTATGTTGATGGAAAAGTAACTGAACCAATGGAAGTTATTAAAGAGAGTAAGAGAATTACTTATGGATATAAAGCTGATTATTTTTTATTTAATTTTAGTTTTATAGGATGGGCACTTTTATGTTTACTTATAATACCAATTGTATATGTTTTACCTTATACTGTTGTTGCTAATGCAATGTATTATGAAGAATTAAAAACTATTAAAGAAAGTGAATAAACATCAAGTTGTATACAGAAATGTATACTTTTTTTTATGTATAAACTACTTTTTATTATGTATTTTTTTGCAGTATTGGTCATAAAATGTGCTAGACAAATGATAGAATGTTTGTTATAATACTTTACGAGAAGAGAAATCTTCCTTGCTTCAGTTGAAGCCAATAGACCATAAGGAGGTGAAATAATGAATAAGTATGAGATTATGTTCATTGTAAAAGCAGATTTATCCGAGGATGAAGAAAAGGCTACTGTTAAGTCTTTTGAAAAAGTTCTAACTGATATGGGTGCTAAAATCGTTAATAGTAAAGATTTAGGTCAAAAGAAATTAGCATATGAAATCAAGAAACAAGTAAGAGGATATTATCATTTACTTAATGTTGAATGTGATAGTAAAGCTGTTAAAGAGTTTGATAGAAAAGCTTTAATAGATGAAAAGATTATTAGACATTTAATCATTAAGGAGGAAGAGTAGTATGAATAAAGTAGTTCTTATTGGAAGATTAACTAGGGATCCTGAGATTAGAGTTTTAGGAACTGGTACTAATGTGGCTAATTTTGCTTTGGCTATTAATAGACCTTTTAAAAATAAAGATGGTAATATTGATGCAGATTTTATTAATATTACTGTTTATGGAAGACAAGTTGATGTTATTCAAAAGTATACTTCTAAGGGTAGTCAAATTTGTGTAGAAGGTAGAATTCAAACTAGAAGTTACGATGCACAAGATGGGACTAAGAGATATGCTACAGATGTTATAGCTGAGAGTATAGAACTTTTGGGTTCTAGAAGAGATAATAGTAGTAGTGGGCAAGTAAATGCTTATGTTGATACTACTAGTGAAGTATATCCTGATCAACCTAGTCAAGAAATGGGAGTAGATATTAGTACAGAGGATCCTTTTAAGAGTTTTGGTAGTGAAGTATCACTTAGTGATGATGATTTACCATTTTAATATGAAGGAGGTATAATTGATGAAAGAATTTTATCCAAGAAAAAAGAAGATATGTCAAATGTGTGCTGGAAAAAGCGTTAAATATAGTGATGTACCAATTATTACAAAGTATATAAATGAAAAAGGTAAAATTTTACCTAGAAGAATGACTGGTGCTTGTGCTTTACATCAAAGACATATTGCTAGAGAAGTTAAAAGAGCAAGATTTATGGGATTAATTCCATTTGTTAGATAATAAAAAAATCAGATTAATTTCTGATTTTTTTTAGTTATCTTTTGCTATGTTTATAAGTCTTATTAGTTGTAATAATTCTGCTAGTGTGCTTGCTACATATGTTAGTGCAGCTGCTTTTAGCATATTTGATATACTATTGTTTTCTCTATCTTCAATTAAGTTTAGAGTATTTAGTTCTTTCATCGCACGTTTTGATGCATTTATTTCTACAGGTAATGTTACTAACTGAAATAATACACCAGCTGATACAGCTATTATTCCTAAGTATACTAAGTCTGTTATTTCTAGTAGGAATCCTAAGAATATTACGAAGTATGATATTCTACTTAATATGCTTACTATTGGAAATATAGCACTTCTTATTCTAAGAAATGTATAACCTTCTTTATCTTGAAGAGCGTGTCCTACTTCATGTGCTGCTACTGCTACACTTGCTACTGAATTTTTTTCATATATGTCTTTAGAAAGTCTTATAACTTTTCTTTTAGGATCATAGTGATCAGTAAGTTTTCCTTTAGTTTCAATTACTAATAAGTCATTTAGTCCATTAGCATCTAATATTTTTCTGGCTACATCATAGCCACTTATGTTTCCTCTTGTGCTTTTGTTAACTGAACTGTTGTAAGTTATATTAACATATAATTCTGCAATGAGAGGTAAAAATATTACGCCTAATAACAATAATAAATCCATTTTCTACACCTCGGTATAATTATATCATAAACTTTCTATAAACTCACTATTCTTCACACAATATTCATTTATTAGTTTTTTTATGTTTTTAGCATTAGAATATTTATAATCTGATTTTTCTATTATTGTTTTTATATCTTCTTTATTTAGTGAACTATTTATGTTTGTTATTATTTTTTCTATTGCATTTTCTGATAGGTCATTCATATATATAGTATTATCTTCTTTTGGATTTTTTGTGTTTGAAATAAAACCTATTTTTCTAGTTTTTTTAGTAGTTTCTGTTTTTACAATTATTACGTTATTAAAGTTTATTGTTTCATTGTTGTTTAGTTTAAGTGATCCATTATTTTCGATACTATTTATTAAGTTTTTAATTGATTCATCTGCTAGGTTAAAATTTTCGAGTAAAATTATAGATATTGGAAATGTTTTTATACTTTCAAATACTGTGTTTTTTTCATCGTACCCAACGTATCCAGCAGTCGAACCTATTATTTTATTTATTTGAAGTGGACTATTGAATTCTTTCATATCAAGTGTTATTAAGTTAAGTTTTAACTTTTTTGCTAATGTATTAACTAACGTGGTTTTTCCTGTTCCTGTTGATCCTTTAATAGTAATTGTTTCTGGCTTTGGGTTTGCATTATATAAACACATTGTGACTTTATTTAGTAAATCTCTTATTTGAGCATTTTGATCTATTATTTCTAGGTTTAATTCGTTTTCTAACTTATTTATCCATTCTTTACTAGTTAGTTCATAAATAGGACATAATACTTTATTTTCTAATACTTCTTTTAAATTTTCTTTAGTAAGTATTTTTCTTTTTTCTGAAGTTTTAATTGTTTTAAGTTTTTGTTCTTCATTTAGTATTTTGTTTTTAATTTTTAAGGCTTCTTTTATGTTTCCATTTAAGAGATATTTATTTTTTTTGTTTTTTAGTTTAACAATGCTATTTATTATTTTTTCTTTAGTGTTATTTTTTTTAGATAGTGATGCTTTTGCACACATTTCATCTAGTATGTCTATTGTTTTGTCTGGATTTTGTCTATCTTTTAGATATTTGTCTGTGAGGTTAATTGTTATTTTTAGGATATCTTTTGGAATATATACACTGTGGTATTCTTCATAATTTTTTTTGATTTTATTTATTATGTTAGTTGTTTCTTCTATCGTAGGTTCTTTTATGTATGACTTTTGGAATCTTCTATCTAGTGCCTTGTCCTTTTCTATTGTTTTTTTGTATTCTAGTGTTGTGGTCGCACCGATGATTTTAATTTTTCCTCTTGCTAGAGCTGGTTTTAGAATGTTTGATGCGTCAATCGCGCCTTCTGCTCCTCCTGCTCCGACTATGGTGTGTACTTCGTCTATGAAGACTATAACGTTAGGACTCATTTCTAATTCTTTTATGATTTTGGTTAGTTTTTCTTCAAATTCTCCTCTGTATTTTGTTCCAGCGATAAGTGAGCCAATATTCAAATTATATATAGTAGTTCCATTTAGAAAGTTTGGAACTTCTTTTTTTGTTATTCTCCTTGCTAATTCTTCTACAATTGCTGTTTTACCTACACCTGCTTCACCTATTAAAAGGGGATTATTTTTATTTTTTCTTGCGAGTATTTCTATTATGTTTTCAATTTCTTTATCTCTGCCAATTACTGGATCTAAGTTAGATAGTTTTGATTCTTCATTTAGATTAGTTGCTATTTGTTTAATCATAAGATTATTATTTATATTATTTAAATTATTTATGTCATTTTTTAATTCTTTTATGTTGATATTTAATAATTTTAATGTTTTATATATGTCTGAAGTTTCATCATTAAGTAGAGCAGTTAGTAGACTTGTTAGTGTTATATCTTCTCTTAATGTATCTTCTGTTAATAAGCATTCTTCTACTGCTTTTAGTATTTCTTTACTATATAGAACGTAGTCTATTTCTGATGAGCCTTTCGATAATTTTTCTTTTATTATTTCGTATGATAAGTCATAGTTTAATAAGGTATCTATTATGCTGTTTTCTGTTTTAAATATTGCTAGTAGTATGTGTTTAGATGTTACAAGTTCATCATTGTTATTTAATGCTTCTTGTTCACTTATTTTAAATATTGTTTTTAATTCTTCTGTATAGTTATTCATATACACCTCCATATATTCTATGTTATATTGTAAGGTTTTAGTTATTTTTATACAAGAAAAAAAGACCTTTTTTGGTCTTATTTATATAGTACGAATATTACTATTAATATAATTACTATTATTACTGCTAATAGTTCAAGTACTAATTTCCAGCTCTTCTTTAGCCATTCTTTGTATGGAATATTTAATGTTTCAAGACCAAGTATCATCATTGTAGATGTTGGTGCGATGAACATTGTTAGACCATATATTGATTGTACTAATAGAGCAAGACTATTTATGCTGTCTGCATATAGACTAGCCATATAAGGAACTGTAGATTGTACTACGTATAGCATTTCTACATCCATTACAGAAGTTAGTATTAGTGTTATTGTACTGAATATTACATATATTATTTTTCCTATAAATGTTACATTTATTAGGTTTGCTAATCCATTACCACAAGTGTTGCATATGAAGTCTGCAATTGTTACGATGAATGGTTTGTATCCAGTTACTAATACTAATACGTATGCTACTGCAACTAAGAATGCAGGTTTTAGCATTTTTTTAGCACCTTCACCAAATGATTCAATTACATCATCAATATTTATGTTGTAAACAAGTTTAATTAATAATGTTGCTATTAATATCATTACAGTGAATTCTGGTATAGCCCATGAACCAAATTCTCCTAGACCATCTATTAGATATGCTACTATAGTGTGGTCTTTAATAGCCCATTCAGTTACAGTAGTATGTAGGTCAGTGAAGAAAGTTACTTTAAATATTCTTGACCAGTCTGTGTATCCTAGAATCATTATTACTAGTAATATACCAGTTATAACAAATATAGGCCAGCTTGGTTTTTTACTTTGTTTCTTTTCTCCTACGAAGAAATATTCATCTGCTATTTCTGCATTTGCTGTTTTAGTTTTTTTAGCGTGACTTAATGTGAAAGCCATATAAACAACAAATGTTAGTAAGAATAGTGCTAATTTTGCTATTAACATTTTAGTTGTTAATTCAGTTCCTACTATTTGATTTATGTAACCAACTGTATTGAATGCATATGTGTTACCAATAGTACCTATTAGTGTGCTTATAAATGTTACTAAGAATGCAGTTATTTTATCATAACCCATTAGTAATATTATTCCACATAATGCTGGTATAAATGCAAATAAGATAACATTGAAACCAAATACACTATTTAATGCTGCAAGTATGAATGCAACAGCAACTAAGAATATTGTTTCTTTTCCTTTCAAAGATTTTGCAATTTTTTCAAGAGCATTTCTGTATTTGCCAGTTTTACTTAATACTCCATAGAAACCACCAACTACAAGTATGTATAGTATTGGTTCTATAAAGAATTTAAGACATAAGTATGGATATTCTATCAAATTGTATAATGATATTCTAGATAAGCCAAGACTTGTTATTTCAGCACCGCTTGCTTTTCCAGCTGGAATTATCCAAGACATTATAGAAAATACTATGAAAAGAATCACAATTGTTTTGAACAGTGTGTTGTTCTTTTTCATTTTAATATACCTCCCATTTAATTATACAATAATTATGCTTTGTTTTACAAGAATTTATGCATATTTTTAGGTTTTAACTGGGTAATATAGGCATTTTTCTTTATTTTTATATTTATTTAATTTCTGTTTTTATTTTATTTAGATTATGATATACTTGTTATGATAAGGGAGGCGGTATGTGTGAAGAAAAAGAAAAATGTTATTTTTTATCAGTGTATGGGACTTGTGATTTTAATTTTTTTAATGTTTATTAGTTTAATTTTTGTTTATAATGCGAAAACAACTTTATCTATGCTATTTGGATTATCATTTTTTATGATTTTCTTCTTAATTGCTTGTAATTCTATAAGAGTTATTAGAGTAGAGAAGGGAAAAGAAGGATTGACAGATATTAATTATAATTATTTTGCTTTTGTTATTGTTTTGATTATTATGTTTGTAGGTTGCTCTTATTCCTTTGTTACGAATGTTAGAATTAGGACAAGTGGAGATAAAGTGGTTGCTACTGTATATGATGTTGCCGAAAAAGTTAGATATAGAACTGAAAATGGTACTAGTAAGAGAATAGTGGAGTGTAATACTTTTGTAGAGTATAGTGTTAATGGTAGTAGTTATAAACAAAAGCTAAGTGTTGATTCTTGTAATTATAAAAGGGGCGATGAAGTAGAAGTTTATTATGATAAAAATAATCCTAGTAAAATAGTTAGTATATCATTTTTATGGCCGCTTACTGGATGTGTTATTAGTTTTGTAGCACTTCTAATAGTTGCTTTGTCTCCAATAATGGGTAAGAAGAAAAAGAAAAAAAGGCATTAGTTATATTATATAACTAATGCTCTTTTATTTTGATTTTTAGTTTTGATCATCAAATAATTGTCTTATATCTATTTCTAAAGCATCAGCAAATTTGCCAATTGCTTCTAGAGTAGGTGTTTTATCTATGGTTAAACATTCTAAATCTCTTACATATCCGTGTGAAAGATTTGCTTTATCTGCAAGTTCTTGCATAGTATAATTTCTAATTAGTCTATATTTTCTAATGTTTTTTCTGACTTGTAATGATAAATTTTGCTTAGAATATCTACTCATAGAAGTCAACTCCCTTTCATTAAATATAATTATTTCACATTTTTATTAAAAAATATGTCGCCTGACAGACGATTTTGTGATATAATGTATTTAATATTTAGAAAGGAGTGATTTTATATGGCAAAAGTGTGTTTAAAATGTGGTACTCAAGTTGAAGATAATAATGTTCAATTTTGTCCTAGTTGTGGAAATGCGTTTGAAAAAAAGGGTTGTCAAAGTGGTCTTTTAACAGCTGCAAAAATATTTATGATAATTACTTGTGTTGGAACTGGCTGGTTAATAATTCCTTTAGCTTGGTTAATTCCTATGACTTGCAGAATTAGTAAAAGACAAAAAGATAATGAAAAATTAAGTACAGGTTTTAAAATATGCATTTTATTATTTGCTAATATAGTAGCAGGTATTTTATTACTTTGTGACGAAGAAGCATAATTGGTTTGGAGGAAAAATGAAAAAAATTTTTTTATTAGCTATTTTTTTGTTCTTATTAACTGGGTGTAGTATGGATGATATTGAATCTGAATTAAAAAATGAAAACGATTTTTCTTTATCTGAAGATAGAGGTTATGCAGATAAATATAATATTTCTTATTATATTGAAGGTGTGGTAAAAAATCTTACTAGTAAAGAATATTCTTATGTTCAGATTGAATTTAATACTTACGATAATGATGGTAATGTTATAGGCAGTTGTCTTGATAATATTAACAATTTTGATGCTAATGGAACTTGGAAAATAAAGGCTATATGTAGTGGAGAACCAAGCAAAATTAAGTCTTATAAATTAAAAGGTTTTAGTGCTTGGTAAAGGAGAAAGTATGAGAAATAATTTTTATATAAAAGGTATCGTTGTTTTATTCCTAGTGTTGTTTTCAGTTGGTTGTAGTAAAAATATTCCTATTTTAAATAAATCTCTTAACGTAAAAGATTTATCAATTTCAGATTTTGATTGGAGTACGGAATCCTCAAAATGTTTTAGTGAAAATTGTTATATCGTTTCATTCACGAATAATTCTAATTATGATGTTATAAGTCCTAAATTTATATTTAAAGTAAAAGATGATGTCAGTGATGAATCACTTAATGTTTATGATGGATTTATGCAAAAATACAATTGGTATTTAAGTGATGAAGATACTGTAAGAGGTGTCACTTTGATAGGATATGATGATTCTTTGATTGAGAAGAGTAAAAATACAAGAAAAATTATTTTTACTGTTGGATTTGACGATACTGCTTGGCACGATTATCCTACAGATGAACAGTTTGCATTAATGGAACCTAAAGAATTATCATTAGGTGTAATAGGTAAAAATAATAAATTATATCTTGCTTATTATAACTTTGTTGATAAAACTTGGAAATTAGATGAAAATACAATGAATGTTAACGATTGGCCTGCTAGTGAAATTGCAAAAAAAGTGGATAAAATTGTAGGTAAGTACTTTATGGTTACATATAATTCAGAAGATAGAATTTCAGTTCAGTCATATGGTGTTACAAATAACGATTATAAGGATTATGTAGAGAAACTTAAATCTAATGGTTTTATGAATGATCTTGATTATTCAAGTTATAGTTTTGAAGCTAAAGATAATGATGGCAACGAAATAGAATTATGGTATGATGAAGATGCTCTTTCTTTGAGTATGAGATTGTGCAAAGATTAGTTAAATTAAAAAAGAGAAGTTTGCTTCTCTTTTAGTTTTCAGGTTTCATTAATGGGAATAATATTACGTCTCTTATTGATTCACTTTCTGTGAAGAACATTATTGTTCTATCTATTCCGTATCCGATTCCTCCTGCAGGTGGCATACCATATTCTAGTGCTTCTACGAAGTCCATATCTATGTCATTTGCTTCTTCATTACCTAATTCTTGTTCTTTTAATTGATTTTCAAATCTTTCAAGTTGATCGATAGGGTCATTAAGTTCTGTATAAGCATTTGCCATTTCTTTTCCACCTATGAATAATTCAAATCTTTGAACAAATCTTGGATCTTTTGGATCTTTTTTTGTTAATGGACTTATTTCAACTGGATGACCACATAAGAATGTTGGTTGGATTAGTGTTTCTTCTACATATTTTTCAAAGAATTTATTTACTATGTGTCCAAATACTTTTTCGTGTTCTTCTAATTCTATTCCGTGTTCTTCTGCAAGTTTTAACATTTCTTCAGTTGTGTAGTTTTGAGTAAAGTCTATTCCTGTTTGTTCTTTAATTGCTTCACACATTGTTATTCTTTTGAAGTTGCCAGTTAGACTTATTTCGTTGCCTCTCCAGTTGAATGTTTCTTTGTGGAATACATTATTAGCTATTGTTTTGTATAGGCTTTCTGTCATTTCCATCATTCCTTCAAGGTCTGAGTAAGCTAGATAAGCTTCCATTGAAGTGAATTCTGGATTGTGTGTTGCGTCCATTCCTTCGTTTCTGAATAATCTACCTATTTCATATACAGCGTCTAATCCTCCAACAAGTAATCTTTTTAGTGGAAGTTCTAGAGCTATTCTTAGGTACATATCTAAGTCTTGTGCATTATGATGTGTTACGAATGGCCTTGCACTTGCACCTGTTAATAAAGTACTTAATACTGGTGTTTCTACTTCTAAGAAACCACGATTATCCATAAAGTTTCTAATACAAGTTATTATTTTTGATCTGTAGATTGCATTTCTTTTTGCTTCTTCATTCATTATTAAGTCTACATATCTTCTTCTGTATCTTTCTTCTTTGTCTTGTAGTCCGTGGAATTTTTCTGGAAGTGGTTTTAATGCTTTTACTAAGTGAGTATATTTTAAGCATTTGATTGTTACTTCTCCAGTTTGTGTTTTCATAATTTTACCTTCGATGCCAACTATGTCTCCGATGTCAGCTGTTTTAAATAGTGCGTAAGATTCTTCTCCTATGTCATTTATTGAAATATATATTTGGATTTTTCCAGATTTATCTTGTATTGTGAAGAATGATGCTTTTCCCATTTTTCTTATAAACATTATTCTTCCTGCGACTTTAACTAAGATATTTTCGTTTTCTAATTCTTCGTGAGTTTTTCCTTCATATTTTTCTTTTAGTTCTCCTGCTAGAGCTGTTCTGTCGTATCTGTTTCCAAATGGATCCATACCTAACTCTTTTAGTTTATTAGCTTTTTCTCTCCTTACTAATTCTTGTTCTGTAAAATTTCTTTCCATTTTTTTCATTCCTTTCTTTCTAAATAAAAAAGTTAATGATTAAAGGGGCGAATAGTGTCGCGGTACCACCCTTCTTAATCATTAACTGATTATCTCTTATTTTTAACGGTATAAACCGGGCATAAGCCACTCAAAGGTTTTTATTCACATTGGTCTTATTGTTAACTTCCACCAAACGTTAACTCTCTATTAACAGTACCGATGTTACTCGTCCTTCTCTTTGATTTATGAGGTTATTGTACTATATATATCACAGTTTGTCAATATTTTTGAGCTATTAGTTTAGTTGTCCTGGAAGCACTAGATTTTCTTTAGATGGAAAATTTTTGTCAAAACTTTTTACTTCTTCATAAATTACATTAAATACTTCTGGGTCACTATATACTCCTTCATATTTTTTAATGTTATTTTCATTTATTTCTCCTAATATTAATATTTTTGTTTTTCTTTTATATTAATACTAGTTCCAATTCACGTGTCATCCATTCTCCTTATTTTATTATTTCATATATGCTATTTATTATTTTTAAAAATTCTTCTTCTGTTTTAGCTTGACATATTTTTGTTTTTATTTCTTTAGTGCCTGGAATTCCTTTTAGGTACCATAGCGCGTGTGTTCTTATTTCTAGAAGCGCTGTTCTTTCATTAGTGTATTTTTTTAGTAAGTTATAATGGTGCAGAATCATATCTATTTTTTCTTTGTCTGTAGGTTTGTTTATGATTTTACCATTTTCTATGTATTCTACACATTCTTTTATGAACCAAGGATTACCAAGAGTTGCACGGCCTATCATAATGGCATCACATTTAGTTTCTTTTAGCATTTTTTCGGCTTCATATATTGTTGTTATGTCACCGTTACCAATTACTGGAATATTAACACTAGCTTTTACTTCTTTTATTATGTCCCAGTTTGCTTTTCCACTATAGCCTTGGCTTCTTGTTCTAGCGTGAATAGCTACTGCCGAAGCACCTGCTTTTTCTATTTTTTTTGCAACTTCTACTGCGTTTATATTTTTTTCGTCCCAACCACTTCTTATTTTTACTGTTATTGGAGTGTTTGTATTCTCTACAACATTTTTAACTATTTCATATATTTTGTCTGGATCTTTGAGTAGGGCACTTCCTGCTTGACTTTTAATTGCTACTTTTGGAACAGGACATCCCATATTGATGTCGATTATGTCAGGATGAAAGTTTTCTTCTATGTATTTTGCAGCTTTTACAAATGATTCTATGTCACTTCCAAATATTTGGATACTTATTGGTCTTTCTGTTTCTTCAAAGTTTATTAGGTCAATAGTTTTCTTTCCGTTATATTTGATACCTAAAGTACTTATCATTTCAGAGTATATTAAACCAGCACCCATTTCCTTAATTATTTGTCTATAACTTATGTTAGACACTCCTGCCATCGGTGCAAATACTATTCTATTTTTAATTTCTAAATCTTTTATTTTCCATGTCATATTTATATTATAATTTATTTGATAAAAAAAAGAAAGCACTTTATTCAGTACTTTCTGCTTGTAATGTGTATTTACATTTTAATTCTTTTGTTACGTTATAGAAGTATAGTACATCTCCAATTAGTTTAGTTGTTACATCTTTGTCATTACCACAGTCAAGTGTTGCACCTGTAAATTTGTATCCGTCGTTAGGACTTATTCCAAATGTTAGTGTTCCACCTTTTGTTGTTGATTGTGGAGATTTTGATGTGCTTAGTAGTGTTCCATTTACTATATCTAAAGTTACAGAAAATTTTAATGGTTTAAATTGTACTACACATACTGTGTTATTTGATAATGCTTTTATTTGTAATTTACCATCTATGTATTCACCTTTTTGATCGTTAGTACATTCTACACTGTCGAATACATAATTTTCTGAAGGTGTTATATCAAATATAACTGTTCCTCCGTAGTTTGCACTTTTGGTTTTTTCTGTTACTGAAGCATTTGATACGTTAACTTCTGCTGTGAAATCATTTATTTTGAATGATATTGTACAAGTGTCATCAAGGTCAACGTTTGAAAGATTTAAGTCTTTTGTGTTTTCATCAAATGATGATACTATTTTGTTTTCATTATTTTCATTTTTATTTGAACAATCTATTTTATCAAATTTGTATCCTTCAGTTGGAACTATGTTAATTAATTTTGTTTTGCCCTTTTCAATTAAGAATTTTTGAGTCGTAGTGCCATTTGGTAATTTTGCATTTACTGAATTTATTGTTACTTCGTGTATATTTTTGTCAAAGTATAATTTACAAGTAGTGCTTGTGTTTAGTGTAGTTGGAGTAAATTTCCATTCTTCACTGTTCCAAGAACCTTCTATACCATTAGTACATTCATATCTATTAAATGTATAAAGTTCTTTTTCGTCAATTACTCCTTCAAATTCTTCATTTTCAAATTTTACTGTTTCTTGTTTTACTTCATTAGTGACTTCTTCTTCGTCGATGAAGTATTTAAATGTTATTTTATATTCTTCATTTGGGTTTTCTGCAGGTTTTCTTGTTAGATTAAATAATAAACCTACACCTCCACACGCTAGGGATATGAATAGTAATGTCACGATTACATATATTACACTTTTAGATTTTTTTTCCATTTTAATTCCTCCAATTCATTACTTTTTTCTACCTATTATCATTTTAATATTTTACGTTTTGTTTGTCAACTATAATATTTTTTCTGTATTTAGTAAATTTTATGCCTTTTTTGTGCATTTTTTGCTTGATTTTTTCATTAGTTCTATTGTATAATTGTACCTGGTACATTTTTAAAGTTATTCTTGTGTATGGATGTGGGAAGTCTATATATATAAGGATAGAAATTTAGAAGGAGAAAAAATATGAAAACATTTATGTTAAGAAAAGAAGATGTTACTACTAAATTTTATGTTATTGATGCTAAAGATGTAACTTTAGGTAAAGTTGCAACTACTGCTGCACATATTTTACGTGGTAAACATAAGGTAACTTTTACACCTCACGTTAATTGTGGTGATGCTGTTATCATTATTAATGCTGGTGAAGTTAATTTAACTGGCGACAAATTAGATAAGAAAGTATATTATAACCATAGTGGTTTTCCAGGTGGTTTAAGAGAAAGAACTGCTAAAGTTATGAAAGAAAAATATCCAGTTGAAATGGTAGAAAGAGCAGTTAAGGGAATGCTTCCTAAGAATAGACTTGGTAGACAAATGTATAAGAAGTTATTTGTTTATGAAGGTGCTAATCATAATCACGAAGCTCAAAAACCTGAAAAGATTGAATTATAGGAGGAAACTATGGCAGATAAGAAAGTTTATACAGCTACTGGTAGAAGAAAAAGAAGTGTAGCTCAAGTAAGTATGAAAAGTGGTAAAGGTAATATAGTTGTTAATGGTGTACCTGTTAGTGAATATATGCCTTATGAAACTTTAGTTATGGATTTAAAACAACCTTTAGAATTAACTGGAACTACTGATAGTTTTGATATTGATGTTACAGTTAATGGTGGAGGATTCAGTGGACAAACTGGTGCTATTAGATTAGGTATTGCAAGAGCACTTTTAGAAGTTGATACTGAAGGATATAGACCAACACTTAAAGGTGCAGGTATGATAACTAGAGATGCTAGAATTAAAGAACGTAAGAAATATGGTCTTAAAAAAGCTAGACGTGCTCCACAATTTAGTAAGAGATAGTAAAAAACACTTTGCAAATTGCAAAGTGTTTTTTCTTGTTAATTTATTTAATTTTTGCTATGCTTGTACTGAGGTTAGTTATGAAGGAAGTAGATATTTTAAATTTAGATAGAAAGAAAATTTATGAGTGGTTTGATAGTTTTAGTAATCCTACTTATGGAATAAATACTAGAATAGATGTTAGTAGTGTAGTTAATTATTCTAAAGATAATAATTTGTCTTTCTTTATTGTTTTTTTATATTTAATTACTAAAAGTATGAATGAAGTTAAGGAACTGAGAATGAGATTTGTTAATGATAAGCCAGTTATTTTTGATAAAATAAATCCTGCAGTTACTGTTATGACAAAGAATGAAGTTTTTGAAAATGTAAATCTTATTTATTATGAAGAATTTGATAAGTTTTATAATGAAAGTAAGAAATATATTGATATTGCTAAGAATGAAGAAATTTTAAAGGATACAGATTATAATGAAAGTGAGAGATGGGATTACTTTTATATTACATCTCTACCTTGGATTAATTTTAATTCAGTTACTCATCCTATACCTTTAGATAAATCAAGTTTAAGTGTTCCTAGATTATGCTGGGGTAAATATACTTTAGAAAATAACAAATATATGATGTCTGTTAATATTACAGTCAGTCATACTTTTGTTGATGGTTTTCATTTAGCTAAAGTTCTTAATAATTTAGAAAAGAATATAGAGATGCTATAGAAATATGTTTTTTTAATTTGCTAAGTTTTAAATAAATGTGATAAAATTATATTGGAAAGAGGAAAGTGTTATGAAGAAAATAAATAAGAAAAGATTACATAGAGTTAATGCAAATAAAATGTTGTTTGGAGTATGTTCTGGACTTAGTGAATATTTTGATGTGGATGTTACTTTAATTAGAATAATATGGATAATTTTCTTTTTTACAGGTGCTGGGTTTTTGGCTTATTTACTTTGTGCTTTAGTTATGCCTGGTGAGTAAAGGTTTGTAAAAACTTTGTGAAATTTGTAGTATTAAGTTTTTCTTTGTGATACAATTACACTAGGTGATGAGGATTGCAAGCAAAAGTATTTAAAACGATTGATGAACAAATTGAGATATTAAAAGGTAAAGGGCTTATAATAAATGATATAGAGTATGCTAAGGAAGTGCTTCTTAGAGAAAATTATTTTTTTGTTATGGGTTATAGGCATCCTTTCTTAAAGAAAGATGCGTCTAGAAAGTTTATAGATAATACTACATTTGAAGAAGTGTATAGTTTATTTGTTTTTGATAGAATGTTTAGAAATATTATTTTTAAGAATATTTTGATAGTAGAAAATAACTATAAATCTATATTTAGTTATACTTTGAGTAAAAGTTATGGTTATAAGGAAAAAGATTATTTAAGCGTTAATAATTTTGATTCTGATAAAGATAAGGTTAAACAGATTAATGATTTACTTAGGAAGGTAAAGAGACAGTTTAGAGTTAATGGTAGACAACATGGGGCGACTAGTCACTATATGGATAATTATGGGTATATTCCTTTATGGATAGGTATTAAAGTTATTAGTTTTGGTCTTATGAGTGAGATGTTTAGTATTTTGAAACCTAAAGATAAGGATTCTATTAGTAGTGTTTATAATATTGATTCTAATGAGATGGAGACTTATTTACCTATTTTAGCTAATTATAGAAATTTATGTGCACACGAGGATATTGTGTTTGATCATTTTACTCAGAGAGAAATTCCTGATACTAAGTATCATAATATTTTAAATATTGGGAAAGATGAAAATGGGTATGTCTTAGGTAAAAATGATATTTTTGCTTTAATTATTATATTAAAGAGGCTTCTAACTCAGACTGATTTTAAGATGATGATGAATGAGATTAATTATGAACTTGATAGACTTAATGGAAAGTTAAATACTATTCCTATTAGTGAAGTTACTGATAGAATGGGATTTCCAACTAATTATAAAGACATAATGTATTTAGATTAGAAATAAAGGAGGACTTATGAAAAAGATTTTAGGATATGTTATTACTGCTGTCGTTACTTTAGTGGTGTCAGTTGGTGCGATGTTTATGCTTATGAAGTTTTATCCTAATGAGATAGTTAAGACAATTACTGAGAAGAATGTTAATGTTACTGATACAGGTATTAGTGAGAGTGTTAATAAGGTTAAGGATTCTGTAGTTGTTATAGAAACTTATACTAAAGGTAGTCTTGTTGGAACAGGTACTGGATTTGTTTATGATAAGGATGATAAAAATGGTTATATTATGACTAATCATCACGTTATTGAGAGTGGAGATACTATTAAGGTAACTTATAGTAATGATAGTGAAACTACTGCTACTGTTGTTGGTAGCGATGAGTTTGCTGATATTGCTGTTCTTAAAGTTGATAAGGATACTGTTCTTAGTACTGCTACTATTGGTAAGAGTAGTGATATTAGTGTAGGGGATACTGTATTTACTATTGGTAGTCCAATGGGTATTGAGTATAAGGGTACAGTTACTAAAGGTATTTTAAGTGGTAAGGATAGACTTGTTAGTGTTAGTGTGGGTAATTCTAATAGTGCTGATTGGATTATGAATGTTATGCAAACTGATGCTGCTATTAACCCAGGTAATAGTGGTGGACCACTTTGTAATGCTAATGGAGAAGTTATCGGTATTAATAGTATGAAGATTGTTCAAACTACAATAGAAGGTATTGGATTTGCTATTCCTATTGAAGATGCTGTTATGTATGCAGAGAGTCTTAGAGAAAATGGAAAGATTAATAGGCCATATATTGGCGTTAGTATGATTAATGCTAGTAATACAATGCAATTACTTTATTCAGGTATTAGACTTGATAAGGATATAACTGAAGGTGTTGTAGTAGTTGATGTAGAGAAAAGTAGTCCTGCTAGTAAGGCTGGAATTAAAAGTGAGGACGTCATAGTTAAAGTTGGTAATGATAAAGTTGCTAGTGTTGCTGAATTTAGATATAGACTTTATAGTTATGAAGTAGGAGACACAGTTGAGTTAACTGTTAACCGTGATGGACAAGAAAAAACATTTAAAGTAAAACTTACAAGTAAATAGTTTTACTTTTTTTGTAAAGATTATAATTTTTGTAGAGTATTGTAGGAAAATTTAGTATAATAAGTAAAGTGAGGTGCAAATATGGAATTAATGGTAAATGGACATAGTATTTTTGTTATAGTTTTAACGACATTTTTAGCTTCTTTAGGATTTACTTTTTTAATTAAAAAGATTGCTATTTCTAGAAATATATTAGATGTACCAAATGAAAGAAGTGCTCATACTAAACCTACACCTTTACTTGGTGGAATTGGCATATTTTTGGGATTCCTTTTTGGGTTTATATTATTTGGTAATCATAATTCTATTATGATATCTATACTTATATCATCTTTTCTTATTTTACTTTTAGGTATATTTGATGATATTAAGCCTATTCCTGCTAAGTATAAATTTTTGGTTCATATTTTAGTAGCGGCTATTATTGTTTTTTATGGTAATTTGAAATTAGAGCATTTTGATATTTTTGATTTTTCAGTTGATTTTGGTTGGGCATCAGCGCCGGTTACTATGTTAATTATTGTTGCTATTATTAATGCAATTAATTTAATTGATGGATTAGATGGACTTTGTGCTGGAATTTCTTCTATTTACTTTTTGACTATTGGTGTTATTGCTGTTATTTTAAATAAACTTGGTGGACTTGATATTATTTTATCTTTTATAATGCTTGGAGCAACACTTGGATTTTTGGTGTTTAATTTCCCGCCTGCAAAGATATTTATGGGCGATACGGGTAGTACATTTTTGGGCCTTATGATTAGTGTTATTATGCTTCTTGGGTTTAAGACAGTTACTCTTACTTCACTTTTAATTCCAGGAGTATTATTGATTCTTCCTATTATAGATACTTTATTTGCAATAATTAGAAGAACTTTAAATGGTAAGTCAATAGGAGAACCTGATAAAGAGCATATACATCATCAACTTTTAAAGAAGTTAAGTACTAAGAAAACTATACTAGTTATATATTTTGCTCAGATGGTGTTTAGTGTAGTAACTATTTTATATGCTGTTGGTAAAAAACAAGAAATGATTATATTTTATATTATACTTATGTTTATAATATTGTTCTTAGTTTTTAAGACTAATGTTATATTTACTAAGAAGAGTAAGAAAGATAAATAGGACGTTTATCTTTTTTTGTATGTGGACAATATTAGGTTATTTTAGTATAATGTTTTTGAAAGAAGTGGAGTGAAGTAACGTGGTAATTATTTCTTATGTTTTATTATTTTTATCTAATCTCTTAATTAGTGCTTGTTATTATATTAAAGAGGTTTTAATAGAGGTTAATTTGTATGAACTTGTTTATTATTATACTAATGATAAGTCTGGTTACGGCAATGGTACAGTTGTGTTTATGGCAATTTTGAATTGTCTTTGGGTTTTTGTTCTTTTGAGCGTTTTTGTTATTCTTATCCTTTTGCTTGTAAAGAAATATAAACCTCTTATTTTTGATAAATTTTTAATTATTTTTGCAGTTTTATTCTTTTTGTTTAGTGTAATTTTGACTGTTAAAATTTCTAAAACTGATAGTTATATTTATCATAAGTCTAAGACTAGTGATTTGTATGAAAAGTATTATGTGGATACTAATAAGGTTAATGTTACTTTTCCTAAAAAAAAGAATAATTTGATACTTATTTATTTGGAGAGTATGGAGTCTTCTTTTGCTTCTAAGTCAAATGGTGGTGCTTTTGAGAAATCGAGAATACCTGAACTAGAGAATATTGCTCTTCATAATACTAATTTTTCTAATAGTGATAAATTAGGTGGGGCATATAATACTACTCTTTCTAGTTTTACAATGGCTTCTTTAGTTGCTTCATCTAGTGGTACACCTGTTGATATTAATTTGTTTAGAGGATATGATAAAGATAATAAAATACTTCCTAAAGTTAGAACCCTTGGAGATTTACTTTATGATAATGGGTATAATTTAAAGATTATTCAAGGGACTGATATTAAATTTGCGGCTACTGATATTTATTATAATGAGCATAAGAATTATGATATTGTTGATTATAATAAGATGGTGGAAAAAGGTTATATCGAGAAAGGTTATGTTAAGTGGTGGGGTGTTGAAGATAAGAAACTTTTTGATGTTTCTAAGAGTGAAATTTTAGAACTTTCTAAGGAGGATAAGCCTTTTGCTGTTACACTTTATACTATGGATACACATTTTCCTAATGGTTATTTAGATGAGAGTTGTGATAGTAGTAAATTTGATGATCAACTTTCTAATGTTTATGCGTGTTCTTCTAAGATTACTTCTGATTTTATAGAGTGGATTAAAGAACAAGATTTTTATAAGAATACTACTATTGTTATTTTGGGAGATCATTTGACTATGCAAAATGCGTATTTTAATGGTGTTAAGGATTATGATAGAACAATTTATAATGCTTTTATTAATTCTAAAGTTCATACTGATGGTAACACTTATAGAACTTTTAATAATTTTGATATGTATCCTACCATTTTGGCTAGTATAGGCGCTAGTGTGGAAGGAGATAAGCTTGGACTAGGTACTAATTTGTTTGGGGCTCATAAGACACTTTCTGAGGAGATTGGAAAGGATAAGCTTGAGAAAGAGTTATTAAAATCTTCTAAATATTATGAAAAATATATATTAAAGTGAAATTGTTTGGTATAATGAGTTTAAGTTAATTTGGAAAGAGTGGTTTGTATGAAAAAATTAAAGCCTGTTGGGGTTTATAGAAAATGTGATTGGGTTACAATGACTGGGACAGCGTCTAGTATTATTGGAATTATATTTGCTAATAATGGTAGGATTATGTATGCCGTATTTGCACTTATTTTTTCAGCTATTTGTGATGCGTTTGATGGAGTAGTGGCTAGAAAGTTCAAGAGTTTAAAGGATTATGAGGTTTATGGTATTGAGCTTGATTCACTCAATGACGCAATTGCTTTTGGTGTTTTGCCTATGATGATTGTTTTAAATATTTGTCCTAATTCGATTTGGCTTTATTTAATATGTGTGTTTTTCTGTGTTAGTGGTGTTATTAGACTTGCTTATTTCAATATGCTTGCTACTACTAAGAAGAGTGATGGTAAAGAGTTTATTGGTCTACCTATAACTGCAAGTGCTATTATAGTACCTCTTGTGTATTTTATTACATTTTTAGTTGGCAGGGAGTATAGAGATATAATTTTCCCTATTGTACTTTTGGTAACTGGTATTTTGTTTATTAGTCCATTTAAGCTAAGAAAGCCTACTTCTAGAGAAAAAGCAATGCTTGCTGTAGCTGGTATTCTTGCCGCTATTATTGCTACACTTAGATTTTTGTAATGAATTAGCCTGCAGGCTTTTTTTTAATTTTTAGATTATGCATTAATTGTACAATTTATATATTGGTATGGTTTTTTATTTAGATTTTTGTTATAATTGTAGATGTGATATGGAGGAATAATGATAAAGACTTTTAAGAATATTTTGTATAATGTAAAAAAATATAAATTTTTGTTATCTCAATTAGTTATTAGAGATTTTAAAGTTAAATATAAAAGAAGTGTTCTTGGTGTGCTTTGGAGTGTACTTTATCCACTTTTAATGATGATGGTTATGGCTGTCGTATTTTCTAATATGTTTAAATTTAGTATGGAGGGTGTTAATTATCTTGTTTATTTAATGAGTGGTCTTGTTATTTTTAATTATTTCAGTGATGCAACTAATAATGCAATGGCTGCTATAATTGGTAACTCTACTTTAATTAATAAGGTTTATATACCAAAATATATTTTCCCGATTGCTAAGTGTTTATTTGCTGGAATTAATTTTCTTTTCACTTTGATTCCGTTGTTTTTGATTACTTGGTTTTCTGGAAATGCAGCAGAAGGAACTAAATGTTATATTAATATTTATTATTTGCTTTTACCTTTTATATATTTGTGTGCATTTATGTTTACTGTTGGTGTTGGATATATTCTTGCTACAGTTTCGGTTTTCTTAAGAGATATGATTTATATGTGGGGTATTATACTAACTATTCTTAACTATTTTACCCCATTATTCTATAATTTGTCTATTTTGCCTACTAAATTGCAAACTATATTTAAACTTAATCCACTTTATATTTATATAAATTCTACAAGGGAAATTTTGCTTTATTCTACACCTCCATCTTTGACATACTTGCTTGCTTGTTTTGGTAGTGCAGTTTTTATGCTCGTTTTAGGTTTATATATTTTCAGAAAGAAACAAGATAAGTTTGTTTACTATATGTAAGGTGGTGATTTGAATGATTAACTTAAAAAATGTAGGAATGAGATTTAATCTTGGTGTAGAAAAAGATAATTCATTAAAAATGGTCTTTATTAGATTATTTGATAGAAGTAAAAGACAAAAGAAAAGTGAATTTTGGGCATTAAGGCATATTAACTTTCACGTTGATAAAGGGGATGTAGTAGGACTTATTGGGTCAAATGGTGCAGGTAAAAGTACACTTTTAAAGGTTGTAAGCGGTGTTATGAAGCCTACCGAAGGTACAGTTGAAGTAAATGGTGCTATATCGCCTATGATAGAACTTGGTGCCGGTTTTGATGGAGAATTAACCGCGAGAGAAAATATTTATTTAAATGGTGCTATTTTAGGATATAGCAAAGAGTTTATTGATGCTAAATTTGATGAGATTGTGGAGTTTTCTGAATTAAAAGACTTTTTAGATGTTCCAGTTAAAAACTTTTCTTCTGGTATGGTTGCTAAACTTGCTTTCTCTATTTCAACAGTTGTTGATCCTGAGATTCTGATTGTAGATGAAATTTTATCTGTTGGAGATATTAAGTTTCAAGAGAAGAGTAAAAATAAAATGATGTCAATGATTAATGGCGGAACTACAGTTCTTTATGTTTCTCACTCGATTGGTTCAATAGAAGAATTATGTAATAAAGTTATATGGCTAGATCACGGAGAGATAGTTATGATAGGCGATACGAAGAAAGTATGTAAGGCCTACTACGAAAAACAAAATATAACTGTTAAGGGAAAGGAGTAAGATTATGGTTATAACTAGAACACCGTTTAGAGTTAGCTTGTGTGGTGGAGGAAGCGATATCAAGTCATTTTATGAGAAACACGGGGGATGTGTGCTTAGTACTACAATTAATAAATATATGTATATTACATCTCATCCATCTTTTGATAAGGATACTACTGTTTTAAAGTATTCTAAGACTGAAATAGTTCACAATATTAATGATATTGAACATAATATTTTTAGAGAATGTTTGAAACAGGAAGGTTTGCAAGGACTTGAAATTACTTCAGTTGCTGACGTTCCATCTGGTACTGGACTCGGTTCTTCAAGTTCATTTACTGTGGGACTAATTCAAAATTTAAAATGTCATAAGAGAGAATATATTACAAAGGCTGATGTTGCTGCTTCTGCTTGCAATATGGAAAATAATATTGTTCATACAACTAATGGTAAACAAGATCAATATGCTGCTGCATTTGGAGGATTAAATTTTTATAATTTTAATAAAGATGGTTCTGTAGATGTTGAACCGGTTTTGATGGATCATAAAGCATTTAAACAATTAGAGAAGAATCTTATTATGCTTTATGTTGGTGGCGAACATAAGGCTTCAGAAATTTTAGAAGAACAATCTAAGAATATTGTGACTGCTCAAGATAAAGAAGAAGGTCAAAAAAGAATTATGGAAATGACATATGATTTAAAGTATGAACTCGAACATAATAATATTGATGCTGTCGGTAGGATTTTAGATGAAAATTGGCAAATTAAAAGAACTTTAGCTTCTGGAATTAGTAATCCGCAATTTGATGAGTGGTATGAAAGAGGAATAAAAGCTGGTGCTACTGGTGGTAAACTTCTTGGAGCTGGTGGAAGTGGTTTCTTCTTGTTCTATGTTCCTGAAGAAAAACAAGAGAACTTTAGAAAAAAAATGAGTGATTTACCTGAGATGGAATTTAAATTTGATCATCAAGGTACCACAGTAATATTTGTAAGTTAGGAGGATTTAATGAAAGCGTTAGTAACAGGTGGTGCTGGATTTATAGGCACACATTTAGTAAGAAATTTATTAAATAGAGGGCTTGAAGTTGTAGTTGTTGATAATTTTACTTTAGGTCATCAAGAAAATGTTGATTGTTTTGGAGATAATAGTAATTATAAATTTTATAATGTTAATATTGAAGAGACTGAAAAATTTTGTGAAACTTTAAAGGATGAAAAATTTGATATTGTTTATCATTTAGCTGCTAATTCTGATATTCAGAAAGGCGGTAGAATGCCAAGTGTAGATTTTAATGATACATTTATGACAACTTATAGTGTTTTAGAGTTAATGAGAAGAAATGATATTAAAAATTTATTTTTCTCATCAACATCGGCTATTTATGGTGATAAACAAATGCTTTTAACTGAAGATTTAGGAGATTTAAAACCTATTTCATATTATGGTGGAGCTAAATATGCTAGTGAAGGATTTATTTCATCATATACTTTCATGAATGATTTAAATACAGTTGTTTTTAGGTTTCCAAATGTAATCGGGCCTAATTTAACTCACGGGGTTATTTATGATTTTGTAAATAAACTTCAAAATAATCCTAATGAACTTGAAATTTTAGGAGATGGTACTCAAACTAAACCATATTTATATGTAATTGATTTAGTTGAGGCAATTACAATGTTTACTTTGGATATTGAAATGAAAAAAGGTGTTCAAGTTTATAATGCTGGAGTAGAAACAGCTACTAGTGTAACAACAATTGCTGATATTGTTTGTGAAGAACTTGGTTATGAAAATGTTAAATATAATTATACTGGTGGTAATATCGGTTGGAAGGGGGATGTACCTAAATTCCAATACGATTTAACCAAAATTCATAATATGGGATGGAAGGCAAAACATACTTCTGATGAATCTGTAAGAGATACAGTAAAATTTATAAAAGAAAATAATTAAATATAGAGAAAAATTGCTTTAATGGCAGTTTTTTCTTTGTTTTAGTGGACTTCGATGTTAAATTTTAGTATAATTTAATTATGTGGAATAGAGGTGTTTGATTTGAAAGCAGTTATAATGGCTGGAGGAAAAGGAACTCGAATTTCATCTATAACTAATGATGAGATACCAAAACCTATGTTGACAGTTGGCGGTAAGGCTATACTTGAACATCAAATTACTTGTCTAAAAAAGTCTGGTATAAATGATATAATTATAGTTACTGGACATCTAGGAGATAAAATTAAGGATTATTTTGGGGATGGGCATAATTTAAATGTTAATATATCTTATTATGAAGAAGACCCTGATAAACCTTTGGGAACAGCTGGATCTTTATATTATTTAAAAGATAAGATAAATGAGGATTTTGTTCTTATTTTTGGTGATGTTTTTCTAAGTGTTGATTTTACGAGAATGTTAGATTTTCATAGGAGTCATAAGTCTGATGCAACTTTACTTACACATCCTAATTCACATCCGTTTGATAGTGATTTGGTTGTTGTTGATGAGTTAGGTAAGATAGTTAAATTTGATTCTAAAGAAAACGTTAGAAATTATGATTATAAGAATTTAGTTAATTCTGGAATTTACGTTTTTTCTACTAGAGTGTTTGATTATGTTACCGAACCTAAAAAGTATGGATTAGAAAAAGATGTTATTGCTAAAATGATTGATAATGGCGATAATGTATTTTCATATCATTCTACTGAATATGTTAAGGATATGGGTACACCAGAGAGATATTATTCGGTTAATAATGATTTTGAAAGTGGTCTTTGTGAACATAGAAATTTATCTCATAAACAAAAAGCAATTTTCTTAGATAGAGATGGAACTATTAATGAGTATATTCCGTTTCTTGTAGATAAAGGAAACTTTAAATTAATACCTGGTGTTAGCGAAGCGATAAAAAAAATTAATGCAAGTGAGTATTTGTGCATAGTTGTTACTAATCAACCTATTATTGCTAGAGGTGAAAGTTCAGTAGTGAATTTAGACGAAATTCATAAGCGAATGGAGACTTTGCTTGGTAATGATAGAGCTTACATTGATGGTTTATACTATTGTCCGCATCATCCAGATAAAGGATATGAAGGAGAAATACCAGAATTGAAATTTGATTGTGATTGTAGAAAACCTAAAATAGGCATGCTATTGAAGGCTGAAAAAGATTATAATATCGATTTAAAGGAATCTATAATGATTGGAGATTCAACTTTAGATATCAAATTAGCTATGAATGCTGGTATGAAAAGTGTGCTAGTTAATACGGGACAGAAGGGGTTAGATGGTAAATTCGAAGTGGAACCAACTGAGCTTGCAGATGATTTATTAGATGCAGTAAATAAAATTTTAAAAGTAAAAGAAAGAGGGAAAAGATTATGATAGATTTTAAAAAAGCAATTGGTGAATATTATGAAAGAGAAATAAGAATTATTAAAAATTTAAATTTAGATGAAATTAATGAAGCAATGAATGCAATTTTATCAACTTATGAAAATGGTGGAACAATTTATGTTTGTGGTAATGGTGGAAGTGCTTCTACTGCTAGTCATATGCAAAATGATTTTAATAAAGGAATTAGTGAATATACTGAGAAAAAATTTAATTTTTATTGTTTAAATGATAACGTTTCAACAATGATGGCAGTTGCAAATGATATTGGGTATGAAGAAGTGTTTAGATTTCCATTAATAAACAAAATAACTGATAAGGATTTATTTATTGGTATAAGTGGATCAGGTAATTCTAAGAATGTTGTTAATGCTGCAGAATATGCAAAAGAGTGTGGAGCTAAAGTAGTTGGTATTACAGGATATAAAGGTGGTAAATTAAAAGAATTAGCAGATTATAAGATGCACGTTGATGAATGTGATATGCAAATTGATGAAGATATACATATGACTTTTGATCATATGATGATGAAAATATTCTACAATTATTTAACAAAAAATGTAATAACTGGTGAAAATATTAACGATAAACATTAATTGCTATGAAAAAGAATAATTATCAATTAATAGATTTAGCAAAATTATTTTTTGCTATATGTGTTATTGGTATACATACCCAATTTTTATCTGAATATAAAATTGGGTATTATATTAATACAAATATTTATAGAATTGCTGTACCATTTTTCTTTATTTGTAATGGCTATTTTATGGCTAAAAGTGTGAATAACACTTTAGATAAAAAAAGTAAATTATTTAAATTAACTAAGCAGTATTTGTTTTGGTGTTTGCTTTATACTTTCCTATGTAATTTTTTTGTCGTTTGGGATTTCAGCTATACTGGCTTATTAAATGATATTATTAAAGTGTTTACTTTTAGATCTACAAATATTATGTGGTATTTAGGTGTGCTTCTCATTTACACATTTATAATTTATTTGGTTAAAGATGAAAAGAAGTTGAAGATTTTGTATTTGCTAAGCATTGTTGGGTATATACTGGGATTATCATTTGTAACCTATAGATACGTTTTTTTAGGTACAAAATACGAAGTAATTATTAATTTATTTGATAAATTATTTACTTCAAACAGGTATTTTCCTTTTACAATTATGTTTCCATTTATGGGATATTTCTTAAATAGAAGAAAGTCTTTGAATAAAATTTCGACCTATAAAATTTTAATACTTTTAATCATTAGTCAAATTTTGTTATTATGTGAAACAAGAATGTTTTATGAGAAAAGTTTGATTTTTAATGAGTATGATTATTTTATTTTTACACCATTTGTTGCTTTGCTTTTATTTGGCTTTTTAATCAAATGTAATTTGAAGTTTAAATTTGATACTACGTGTTTAAGAAATTTGTCTAAGTCGTTATTTTTTAATCAATTCATTTTTATTTACTTGTTTTACTTGTATGATAAAATAAATTATAGTAAAATAAATGGGGCAGATGAATTAGTTGTGTGGTTTAGGCAAAGTAGTTTTAGGATGTTTATTTATGTTTTGACTAGTACATTAGTGTTGTCTGTAATTATCAATAAAAAAACAAAAGTTATAAAAAATATGAGGTGATTTTTATGAATAATAAAAAGGATTTAGCAATAGTTTTTGGCATAACTAAGGATTTGGATTTTGCACTTGCAACTGTCTTATTTGGAATTAAAGAACACTTTAGTTTTAAAAATTATGATATTATTGTTTATCATAATGGATTAAGTGAAGAGAGACAGAAATTTTTATGTGAAATAATGCCTTGCCAATTTATATTGTATAAAAATAATTTGAAGGAAACAGATTTTGATAAAGCTTGTCTTGCTTTATATTCTAATATGTGTTTAGCTAGATTTGAGTGTTTTGATCTTCTAAAAAAATATAAAAAAATTATTTGGCATGATGTTGATATTTTGATTCAAAAAGATTTTGTTGGATTACTTGATTATGCTAATAAAACTGGTTTAGCAATGACTTATAATGATATTGGTTTTTTAACTGAAGCAAACTTTAATAGTTTGATTGAAAATTACAATATGTTTTTACCATTAATAAATTCTGGTATAATAGTATTTAGTGATATTTTAAAAGACTATGATAAAATGAAAGATTGGTGTTATAACAAAGTTAAAGAACTTAATGTTAAACTTAGATATATTGACCAAGGAATTTTAAATATTTTAGTACAGGAATTTAAAATTAATGTTGAACCAATAAATATAAGTAAATACTGTTGTCACCCTGCTAGAAAGAACTCAAAAAACGCAGTTATTGTCCATACATATGGTTATGATAAATTTTGGAATGCAAATTATTTACAAGAAAAATTTCCAGTATGGTCTGAGTATCTAATTTCCTGGGCTAAAATAATTAGAAATTACTATAATAAAGCACCAAAGAATCCTGTGATTTCTGTTGTTATGTCTATTTATAATAGAACTGCTTATTTAGATGATGCAATTAATAGCATTTTAAATCAAACCTATGGAAATTTTGAGCTAATTATAGTAGTAGAATATTCTGATTATCAAAAAAAATTAAATGATATTTTAAGTAAATATAAAGACAAAAGAATTGTTATTATAAATAACAAGGAAAAATTGGGGTTTGCTGCATCATTAAATGTAGGTATAAAAATGGCTAAAGGAAAATATGTTGCAAGAATGGATGACGATGATATTTCACTACCACTTAGATTTGAAAAACAACTTAAATTTTTAGAGTCGAATCCTGATGTGTCAGTGGTTGGAACTGCTATTAAAACATTTATGGGTGATAGTAGAGAAATCTATCCTCAAATGGATTCTGAAATAATTAAGACTTATACTTTAATTAATAATCAAATGTATCATCCAACTGTTATGTTTAGGAAAAATGATTTAATGAAACATAATTTATTCTACAGTAATGATTATAAGACTGAAGATGCTGAATTATGGTCACGTGTTGTTAAATATTTAAAAATGGCTAATATGAAAGACATATTACTTAAATATAGAGTTAATGGAGAAAACGAAACAGCAATAGCGAAAGAATCAGTATTTATGTCAGATGTTAAAATAATTCAAAAACAGCTTAAAGAAAATTTAAATATTAATTTATCATTGGAAGATTGTATGTATTTAAGTGGTAGAATTTCAAAATATGGTTATATTTTCAATAGAGGAGAGATATTTACTAAAAGAAATAAATTAATTAAAAAAGTTATTAAACAAAATAATAAATTTAAATATTATAATAAAAAATATTTACGTGAATTATTTGAATTAAATAATGAATCTGTTTTCAAAAAAATTGTTAAAAAGATGATTAGACCTATTTATAGCAGATTAATGTATAGAATAGAAACTATGGTAGATGGGAAAATGTGGAATTTTAAAAATGAAAACTTATAATTTTAGTGTAATAATTCCTGTATTCAATGTTGAAAAATATTTGAAAAAATGTTTAGACTCTATAGTTAATCAAACTTATTCTTATTATGAAGTTATTATTGTTTGTGATAAGTGTACTGATGATAGTGAAGAAATAGTTGATGAGTACGTTAAAAAATATAAATGGAATAAAATCTATGAAGAAAATACTGGTCTTGCAAAAGCAAGGAATATAGGAATTGAAAATTCAAAAAACGATTATTTAATATTTTTAGATTCAGATGATTATTTAGAAAGTGATTTTTTGGAGATTATTAATAATTCTTTAGTGGATGAACCTGATGTTTTGAGATTTCAAGTCCAAGATAGAATAGGCAATAAAATAGTTAAATATAATGAAGAAGGCTTTGATACTATGCAAGGTGTTAAAGCTTTCGATTATATAATAAAATACCATTATATTGAAAATGCTTGGGCATATTGCTATAAAAGAACTTTTTGGCAAGATAATAATTTTAAATTTATGGAGGGGTGCATAGCTGAGGATTATGGACTTACTCCACTTGTTATTGCTAAAGCTAATACTGTTAAGTCTATAACTTATATAGGATATAATTATGTTCAAAGAGAAAATAGTTTAATGAACAACAATGTTTATTCGAAAAAAATAAAAAAGATGGAAGATATGCTTAAACAAGCTAAATTTGAAAAAAAATGTTTAAATATTATTAATGATAATGATACTTTTTTAAGATTTATTAATAATTCTCTTATATATTATTCAACTACATTAAAATATAAAGATTATAAAAAATATAATAAATTATTAAAAAAAGATAAGTGTTATTCTACTTTGAAAGGTGAAAATTTAAAGTCATCTATTCGTGTATTTTTAATAAAATTTAATTCTTATATTTTTTATAATTATATAGTGAGGTAATTTATGGCAAAGGTTAGTTTAATAGTACCAATATATAATTCTCAAAATTATTTAGAGAAATGTATAAAGTCTTTATTAAATCAAACATTAAAAGATATACAAATTATTTTGATTAATGATGGTTCTACTGATAATTCAGAAAAAATTATTAAAAGTTTTGATGATGAAAGAATAGTTTATATTTCTAAGAATAACGAAGGTATTGGTAAAACAAGAAATCTTGGTATTGATAAAGCAACTGGGGAATTTTTAGCATTTGTAGATTCTGATGATTATCTAAATGAGCATTTCTGCGAGTATATGTATCAGAAAGCTGTTAATGATGATTGTGATTTAGTAGTATGTGACTTTTTTGAAGATCGTAATACTTTAGTGGGGATTAAATTTAAAGATTTTAAAGATACCAATTTAAGAGAAACACCGGAATTAATAAATAATATTAATTTGGGACCTTGTAATAAACTTTATAAAAAGTCTTTATTTGATGATAAGAGTAATCGTTTTGAAGAAAATTTAAAGTATGAAGATGCACCTTTTGTAGTAAAGATGCTGCTTAGCGCTAATAAGATTGGTAAAGTTAATGATTATTTAACTTATTATGTTATTCATAGTAATAGTGAAACTACTATAAGAGATAAAAGAATGTATGATATCTTAGAGATTACTGATATAATAGTAAATGATTTAAAAAAGGTAGATTATCCAAATGATTCATTAGTGAGTTTAGCTGTTATGATTTTGACTGATTATACCATTCAACAAAGATATATATCAGATGTAAAATATAGACACGATTTTATAAATAAGGCATTTAAATATTTAAATAATTTAGATCCTAAATGGAGAAAATGCAGTTATTTAAAACGTTTTTCTAGTTTAAAAAGGTATGTTAAAACTAGTAAATTACTTACTAAGATTTATTGCGATTTATATAATTTAAGGCATAAGTAAATTTTATGCTTTTTTAATTTGGTTAAATAGGGTATAATTATAAAGAGGAAGAGTATTATGAAAAAAAAAGACTGGATATATATTTTGATAATGATAATGCCAATTGTTGACTTGATTTCAAGTGTGGTAACTAGAAATTTCGAGAACGCGTTGACATTAGGAATGATTTTAAAAACTATTTTAATATTATTAAGTGTAGTTTATGTGTTTTTTTTCTCGCATAGTAAGTATAAAAAGATTGGAATTATTTATTATATTTTGTTATTTTTATTTGTAATATTATATTTTGTTTTTAAATCTGATTTATTAAGTTTTAATTTATTAAAAAATGAATTTAGATTTTTGTTTAAATTTATGTATTTTCCAAGTATTTTTATTGGACTTTTAAACTATTTTGAAGAAAAGGGATTTGATAGAGAAAAATTAAATAAAGTTATGATTGTTAGCTTTATTACCTATATATTATTGATAGCAGTTCCTACTATTTTATCTATTAATTATAGTTCATATGTAAATAATAATTATTATGGTTCAATTGGATTTTTCTACTCAGCTAATGAAGTTTCTGTAATTCTTCTATTAATGTTTCCATTTATTTATACATTATTAGATAAGTCGAAGATATTAACTATTATTTTATATGCTGCTGGACTTTATACTATTAGTTTAATTGGTACAAAGGTTACACTTTTTGGTGTAATAATAGTTTGCTTTTTAATTCTTTTATCAAGTTTATTAAGAAAAGGTAAAAAGTTTACTGTTAATAATTTAATGATTTTATTAATGCTTGTAACAACAATTTTGTTTATGGTTAATAATTATTCTGCAATGAATTTAAGAAGTTCACTTTCTAATGAAGAGGTTCAAGATAGAGAAAACTTAAGTCAAGAATTAAATGATTACTATAAAGGTAATGCTTTTGTTGATAAGTTTAAACAAATAGGTTCTAAATTATTAAGTGATAGAGATGTGTATGCACTAAATACATATAAAATGTTTACAACTAGATATGAAAAAGGTTATACATTATTTGGTATGGGATTTGCTAATACTGAGAGAATTGATAATATTAGAGTGGAAAAATTAATAGAAATTGATATTTTAGATGTGTTTTTCCATATGGGAGTAGTTGCAATTTTATTATTAGCATTTCCATTTGTGCTTACTTTGTGTATTTTGATAAAGAGTAAGAAAAAGATAAAAAATGAAGTTTTCTTCTTCATTATGATGATTCTTTTAACGTATGGTATATCATCAACTGCTGGGCACGTTTATTTAGCTCCTGCTGTTACACTTTATGTGTGTATTTATACTATTTGTTTACTTGATTCGTGCAGTGTGTTTACTAAAAAAAATATTAATGGAAATAAAATATCAATATTAGCACTTCACTTAGGTTATGGTGGAATTGAAAATGCTATTGTGAATAAAGCTAATATGTTAGTAGATAATTATAATGTTGAAATTATTTCTTTGTATAAACAAAAAATAGATATTCCTTTTAAACTTGATAAAAGAGTTACTGTTACTTATTTGATGAATAGTGTTTCTAATAGAGAGGGATTTAATGAAGCGCTTAAAAATAAAAAAGTTATAGGTGTGTTGTCCGAAGGATTTAAAGCTGTAAGAATATTATTGAATAAAAATAAATTAATGATAAATGCTATTAGAGAGAGTGATGCTAGAATAATAATTTCTACACGATATAGTTTTAGTAAATTATTAAGTAATTATAAAAGAAATGATGTTGTATCAATGCACGAGGAACATACTTATAATGTTGATGATATGTATATTCGTAAGTTAAGTAAATTAAATGTTGATTATATTTTACCAGTTAGTAAAAGATTAACTAGTGAATATGAATCTTTAGGAGAGAAATTAAAATTTATACCTTTGCCATTAAGTTATTTTCCTAATGACGATGAAGTTTCTAAACTAGATTCAAAAGATCTTATTGCAGTTGGAAGATTAGAAAATGAAAAAGGTTTTTCTGATTTGATAGATGTTATGGAAGATTTGGTTAAAAAAGATAATAATATAAAATTAAATATTTTTGGTGATGGTTCTTTGAAAAGTGAATTATCAAAAATGATAAGAGATAAAAAATTAGATAAGAATATTAAATTATGGGGATTTAAAAAACTTGATTTTATAAAGAAATATTATCAAGAAAGTTCTTTGTATGTAATGACATCTTTGGAAGAATCATTTGGTTTAGTACTTATTGAAGCAATGAGTTTTGGGGTCCCTTGTATAACTTTCGATAGCGCTAAAGGAGCTTTGGATTTAGTTGACAAGAATACTGGTTTTGTAGTTAAAGATAGAGATAAAAAGAAGATGGTTAATAAAATTGTTCAGTATTTAGAAATGACTCAAAGTCAAAGAAAGGCTATAGGTAAAAATGCTAGATTAAAAGCTGAAAATTATAAGTTGGAAAATATTAAAAAACAATGGTTAGATTTTCTTAAAGGATTGTGATTACAATGAAAAAAGTGATGTTTATATCAAGTACTGGTGGTCATTTAAATGAACTTTTAATGTTAAAGGATATGTTTAGTAAATATGATTTTCAATTAGTTACTGAATACACTTTAACAAATAAAGGACTAAAAGATAAGTATGGAAAGAAAAAGGTTAAATTTTTAATATCTGCTAGTCAAAAGTATAAAGTTATTTATGCTTTTAAACTTATTTTAAATTCTTTTATTAGTTTGTATTATTATGTTAAATTTAGACCTCAATTTATTGTATCTACTGGCGCTCATACTGCTGGTCCAATGTGTTTGATTGGTAAAATTTTTGGTAGTAAAATAATTTTTATTGAAACTTTTGCTAATAGTAAATCTAAAACTATTACAGGTAGAATTGTGTACAAATTTGCTGATTTATTTGTAGTACAGTGGGAGAGTATGCTAGAGTTATATCCTAATGCTGTTTATGGGGGGTGGATATATTGATATTTGTAAGTGTTGGTACTCAAATACCTTTTGATAGGCTTTTAAAAAGTGTTGAAAGACAGATCGAAATTGGAAATATTAGAGAAGATGTTATTGTTCAAGCTGGTGTAACTAATTTTAAATCTGATAAAATGAAAATAATTAATTTTATTCCATTAGATGAATTTAATAAAATTATTAATAAGGCAAAGCTTATTATTTGTCACGGTGGCGTTGGTACTATTACTGATGGGTTGAAAAATGCTAAAACCATAATTGCTTGTCCAAGACTTAAAAAATATAGCGAAGCTAAAAATGATCATCAAATACAAATTATTGAGAACTTTGGAAAGATGGGTTTTATTATACCGCTTTTGGATCCTGATGATTTAGGTGTTGCTTTGGAAAAAGCTAAAAAGTTTAAGTCAAAAGAATTTAAAAGTAATACTAATAACTTTGTAAAGTTACTTGAAAATTATATAGATAAGAATTAAATTTTACTAAGTATAATTATAAAACAACTTTAACTTAACTGTTTAAGCTGTTTTATTTTTTTTAATTGTAATATTTATTTAATGATTTTTAAATGTTATAATTGTATTGTTATAGTAAATGAAAGGTAGGAAATAATATGGCTTCTTATTTTATACATGTAGCAGTTGCTAAAGAGATTAATAAAAAGTTACAACGTGATGAGGGTATGCTTTTATTTGGTGCAGTGGCACCGGATGTTTCAAAATGCGCTAATGAGTCTAGAATATTCAGTCATTTTTTAGATGATGAAGATAATAATATTCCAAATATAGATAGGTTTTTGGATAAGTATAAACATTTTTTGAATGATGATTTTGTTATGGGATATTTTATTCATTTGTATACTGATTATTTGTGGTATAAGTATTTTATTAGTGAAATAAAAAAGGATGGGACTATTACTAAGTTGGATGGAAGTGTCGTTAAACTTAATGGTAATATGGCTGCTATTTATATTTATAATGATTATACTAATTTAAATATTCGACTTATTGAGTCCTATGATTTGAATTTAGAGAAATTAAAAAATAGTTTTGAGTGTGAAGTAAAACATATTATTGATGAGATTCCTTATGATAAAATGGATTTACTTTTTAATAATATGTCTAATATTATTAGTGGGACTAAAAATAGAAAGGAATATGTTTTTAATATTGATAATATTAATAGATTTATTGGTATGGCAGTTGAGTTAATTTATTCTGAAATAGAGGATGTACAGAAGATTATAAATCTTGAGAAAGAGAGTAGCGAAGTAATTGCTAATTAAAAATTTTTAATTTTTAATGGTTAGGTGTTGACTTTTTGGTAAAAATTTAATATTATTAAGTTAGCATAGTAGAGAAAAATGCTATGCGAATCGCTCTTACGATCTTAAGGTGAGAGTGTATTCAACCAAAACCCCCTGAAGAGAGAGATGAATTAATATCTCTCTCATTTTTGTTAGGAAATATAAGGATTTGTGAGTATAGAGAAGAATGAAAATAATTCTTGGGAACAACTCGGGAACAAGTTTTGTTAAAATTGTATGATTATTGCAGACATTTAAGAGATAAAGTAGTATAATGTAATCATAGAGTTCTATACAATTATAGTATAGAATTTTTTTTATAAGGAGGATAGTTTATGAGTTCAGTAAATCAAATTAAAAGGGAAGTAAAATCTGACATAGTAAAAATTGAAGAAGCACTTAAGCAAACAAATGAAGAAATATTGCGAGGTGTACATATGTTAATTGATGGTAAATATCAAACTAAAATAGAAAAATGGGGATTGAGCCAATATGGTTGGAGAGATACATATGGGTTTCATTATGGTTCTTTAAGTTATGATTCGTTGAAGCACAATTTGCAGAATATGAAAAGCAAGTTAGAAGGCTACATCCAAGATGTTAGTTTAAAACCATTATCAATTAGCCAACCAGCCACTAAAAGTATAAATTTTTATAATAATAACGAAAATGTTATTAATAACAATTTGACTAATATAAATTTTAATTCTATTGAGCAAAAGATTAAGGAATGTGAGTATTTGACAGATGAAGAAACAAAAGAAGCATTAGCAAAATTAAAAGAATTACAAAAAATATCTGAGTCAAATGATAGTAGAAAAAATAAATGGGAAAAATCAAAAAAGATTCTTATATGGTTGGCTGATAAAAGTGTAGATATAGCTATCGCATATTTTCCTGTCATTATGTCAATTTTTAAGTAAGTAGGTGGTATATTTGTTCAGTTTAGATAATATATTGAGTTTTGTTAATATGAATATTCAAATTATAGGAATATTCATTGCTATAATTGGCGGAATAATTGTTACAAAATTATTAAATCTAAAAATCGAAAAAGATTCATTAGAAGATAAATTAGATATAATTAATAAACAAATTGCATATGACAACGAAAGAATAAATAAAAGGAAGAGGAAAATAACAAGTAATAATAGAGCAAATTTTATTGATAGTATTTATGATCATGTTTTTGAAGAAGACTTTGATTTAGAAAAATATGACCATCTTGGATTAAGTGAAGAAGAAATAAAGAAAATATATGATGATATTATTCAGGCATATAAAGATGCTAATGAGATTTTTGATGGGAAAGAATATTATACTGATGATGTAGAAAAAATATTATCAGAGAAAAAAATATATGATTCTAGCGACTTATATTGGATTTATTATAGAGTTGGGTGTGATTATGTTCAAACGAAATCATATGGTTTGTATAATATTCCCAATGTTGGTAGTAATCAATTAACATCTAAAATAACAAGTTTACAAGAAAATTTAGAAGAAAGAGATTTAGCCAAAAGTTTTGAAGAACTAAACGAGTTACGAGAATGGAGATTAATTGAAAAAGAGAATACAGAAATAAAGATAAAAGCAATAAATGGAAATCTAAAATTTGATTTTTTAACATTTGGTATTATAACGGTGTTTGGAATAATAGTTCCACAAATTATAATCTCAATACATCCTATATTTATTGATTACAAATTTCTTAAATATGCATTTGCGATATATAGTATAGCTTCTTTTATAGGTAGTATGATTTTAATGATGATATATATTTATCGAATGTATTCGGAAATAAAAAAATAACCGAGAAATTAATCCTCGGTTTTATTATTATCTAAATTATCAATTACAGTTACTACTTCATCCAAAGTACTTGTAAAGAGGTGTGAATAAGTTTTTAATGTTTCTTCAACTTTTGTATGACCTAAGTATTTTGCTACAACTTGAACATTAGCTCCTTTATTAACTAAAAGAGATGCACAGGTATGTCTAAAGTTATGTAATCTTATTTGCTTAATACCAGCTTTCTTACAATATGCATTTTTCCAATTATTCATTTTATGAGTTCCAATAGGATTCTTATCTCCAAATACAAACCATGTATTTCTATAAGTTTTAAGAGAAGTTGCTCTTATTTTATCGGTTTCCGCAACTACTAAGTTGTAATTCATAATTTCCTTTTTATGAACGATAACATCATTCAATGCAAATATAACACCTAGGAAAGTTTAGACCAATACATTTGAACGAAAACTTCGTTTTTTTTATTTACAATAATTTTTTTTAATGGTAAAATGGTTATAGAAGAGAATAGAAGGCTTTTAAAAAGAGGTGTAATTATGGCATTAAATGATTTTAAAGATATGGTTGAAAATGCTAGAAAAATAAAAGGTTATTCGCAACGAGAGTTAGCTAAAATGATTGGAATGAGTCAAAGTACATATAATGATACAATAAATGGTAAAATAAAAAAACCAGATATAGATATATTAAAAAGAATTGCTGAGGAATTAGATTTGTCTTTAGATTTAATGCTTAAAGAATCCGGGTATGGTGAATCATTTTCTATATATGGAATTGATAAATATAAAAATAAATCCACTAAGGATTTAAAAAATTTAATTGATGAATATAAAAAATCAGAGCTTAAATTATTAGAATTTGATAAGCAAAAAAGAGATGTTACTAGAAAAGCAAGACAAAAAATGTTCACTACAATTGAACATATGAAAATAATGAAGGAAAATAAAGATAGTTTATATACAATTGATAAAGCAATTGATGATGTTCAATCTGCATTTGATCAATTAGAAATGGTAGAGCATAAATATGATCATAATGAACTACCAAAAGTTATGTAGGTGGTTTAGTATGAGATATATTGGAAATAAAACAAAACTATTAAATAAACTTGAGCGTTTATTAGTGAAAAAAGGACTTACTAAAAAAGGTATGATTTTTTGCGATTCGTTTGCAGGAACATGTACAGTGGGCGATTATTTTAAAGATAGATATGAAATAATTGCAAATGACACATTATATACTTCTTATGTAATATCAAATGCTAAATTAAAATATAAGAATACTTTTTTCCAAAATCTTGGGTTTGATCCTTTTGATTATTTTAATAATATTGATTCAAGTAATTATACTACAGGTTTCTGTTATAATAATTTTGCGCCAACAATTTCTGGAAGACAATATTTTTCTGATGAAAATGCAAAATTAATAGATTTGATTAGAAATACTATAGATGAATGGTTTGATACTAAAAAAATAGATGAAAACGAAAAATACTATCTAATTGGTAGTCTATTAGAAAGTGTTAGTAAAGTTTCAAATGTTGCTGGTGTTTATTCTGCATATTTGAAAATATGGGATCCTAGAGCAATAAAGAAAATGGAATTTATTCCTATTGAAACATCTTCAAGTAATTCTAAATATTTAAATGAAGTTTATATAGAAGATGTGAATGATTTAATACCTAAAATTAAAGGTGATATTTTATATTTGGATCCACCATATACACCTACACAATATATTAGTCAATATCATGTTTTGGAAACTATTGCTAAAAATGATAATCCTGAAACGCACGGAGTAGGAGCACATAGAGATAATGGCAATCAGATTTCTACTTGGTGTAAAAAAGGTCTTGTCCATGAAGAATTTGAGAAATTAATTGCAAATGCTCAATTTAAACATATTATTTTTAGTTATAGTGATGCTGGTATTATGTCCAAGGAATATATTGAAAAGGTATTAAAACGTTATGCAAAAGATGGCACATATGAATTTAAAGAAATATCATTTGTTAAATATAAAAGCACAAGGGCAGTTGCTAGAGAAATAAAAGAAAATACTGTTAATAAGGCTCATTATGAATGGTTGTTCTATATAGAGAAGAAAGATGATCCAAAATACATCAGTCCTTTAAATTATATCGGTGGAAAATTCGAAGTGTTGGATTTAATAAAAAATAATTTACCTAAAAAAATTGATACTTTTTATGATTTGTTTGGTGGTGGTGGAACAGTATCACTTAATATCAATTCAAAAAAAGTTGTTTATAATGATATTAATTGGGTAGTAAGAGATTTACTTGAAAAAATAACTCATGACGATTTTCTTCAAACTTATAATTATATTGAGAAAACAATTAAAAAATATAATTTAGAAAAGAAAAATAAAGAGTCATATAACAATTTTAGAAATAAATATAATAGTGTGGAAAAAGGTTCTAGAAATCCTTTGGATTTATATCTATTAATCTGTTATGGATTTGAACATCAAATAAGATTTAATAATAAAATGGAATTTAATAATCCATGTGGTAATTCAGGATACAATCAAGAAATGTTGGAAAAACTTGTTTCTTATTCTAATAGAAGTAAGAGAATGAATATTGTGTTTAAATCTATGGATTATAAAAAACTGTTACCAGATATAGAAAAAAATGATTTCGTTTATTGCGACCCACCTTATCTAATTTCTTGTGGTGCTTATAATGATGGAAAAAGAGGATTTAATGGTTGGGATGAAAAACAGGAACAAGAATTGCTAGACTTTCTGGATTTACTAAATTCTAAAGATATTAAATTTATGCTATCAAATATGAGAGATAGAGATCAAAAGTCAAATACACCATTGTCAAAGTGGATAAAATCTAATAATTATCGTGTTATAGTAAATAGTTCCATAACTAAGAGAAATAGACAAGATAGACAAGAAATAATAGTAGTTAATTATTAAGGAGTAGTGTATGAAAATAGTAGTTAAGATTTTTAATTGTAATTATGAAACATATAAAAAATATTATAAGGATGCAGTAAAAAGAGCTTTCAAAAAAGATGGCATTGATGTTAATCCTGAAGACATTACAGTTGCAATAGATGAATTACCAGGTGATACAATACAATCTCAAAGAGCACCAAGTGGAAGACATAGTAGAACAATTACAGTTTTAGTAGATGATATACCTACATATGTTATAGGTTTTTCAAATACTGGTTTTGATGAAGATAGAAAAGTTGAAGCTGATAAAGGAATAAAACCTTATAAATATGGTAATGATGATTATCATTCAAATACTTATATATGTCAGGGTATAAACAAAATTTTTGATTTGTACTATGATACTAAAAATGATTATCCAAATACAAAATTATTTTTCTATCTATTGGATGTACATTCAAAAAGTTATCCTCATAGTCTTTCAAATACAATTTCATATAGGGAATTATACACTGTTGGATTTGAAATATTAAATATTGACGAAATATCATTTGATGAATTTCAACAATTAGGATTTAGTCCAGAAGAAAATATTGGAAATTATGAGTACATTTCCTTTAATAAATTTATAAATGATATTATTTTAATATCAAAGAAAAATAGTGCCAATATTCCGGCTTATATAAAATGTATTGATCATAAATTTGACATTGAAACGAATAACAATGAAAATGATGAGCCATTTGTAGATTTGACGGATTTAGAATATATTTATACTTTTAAGACATTAGGCGCACAGTCATATGATAATTTTCTTATAATGTGGACTCTTAATACTTTGGCTGAAAAAGAGGGTAAAAATCTTAAATTTGTTTTTTCAAAAGAAAAATATAATTTTAGATTAGAGCAACCACCGGAAGATGCAAGATTTACTGAGGATTTTCCAGAAACAATAACAAATTTATTTAATAAAATTGGTGTAAACATTAAATACGAAACGGGTGAAGAGTTCCGTCAACAATTTAATAGAGAAATAACTCAGTATAGAACAGCAAAATCTAAAAACGAAATTAGGAATCAAGAGTTATTTAAAAATAATATGAGAGCTAAAGGTTTAGAAACAAAATGCTATTTGTGTGGTTGTGAAGTTGAGGAGATACTTGAAGCTGCTCATCTATGGGGAATTGCTGAAATTAAAAATTCGGATGCGTCAAAACTTAATAATGTTCTTAATAAAGAATGTATGAGTGATTTGATTGAAGATTGTGATCATACTAATGAATTATTCTACAAGAAATATGTTTTAGCAAATTCTGGAGATAATGGAGTTTGGTTATGCAATAATCATCATGAACTTTTTGACAGAAATTATTATTGTTTTGACAGTGAATTTGGTAAAGTAATTATAAAAAAAGATGATAGTGAAATAATTAAAAACTATTTACTTTTATCAGAACCTAATTGTTTAATTGCTAGTATAATGACTGAAAAGACAAAAGTATTTTTAGGTGAAAGAGAAAGTATATTTAAAAATGTTGTTTCAGAATATGAAACATTATAGGAGATAATTATGGAAGTAGGAAAGAAAAAAATATTAAACGGTTTTATTGGTGGCAATAATAGTACGCAATTTGTTATACCAATATATCAAAGAAACTATGTTTGGGAAAAAAAGAATGTTCTTCAATTGATGAGTGATATTGAAAAGATGATACCATACTATAATAATGAAGATGAGAATATCTTTCACTTCTTTGGTAGTATTGTTTATATTGATACATTACATAAAGGATCATTTAGTGAATGGACTGTAATTGATGGACAGCAAAGATTAACTACTATATTTTTGATATTACAAGCTTTGAAACAAATATATTCTGAAAATGAGAAAATAATTTCAAAAAAATATCTTTTGAATGATGAAGATATTATTAATTCAAATGAAGAAATGGATAGATATAGACTAAAACCATTAGTTAGTGATGATAATGTTTACAAATTAATTCAAGACAATAAATTAGAAAAATTAACAGATGCAGATCAAAATTCTAATGTTTTAAAAGCTTATAATGTAATTAAAAAAGAACTTGCAATTTGGAAGGACAAATATTCTTTTGAACAAATAATTGGTGCCATAGACAAGTTTAAAATTGTCTGGATACAATTGGATAAAAAAGAAGATCCTCAACAAGTTTTTGAATCAATTAATTCAACTGGAGTTAATTTAACTGCAGCAGATTTAATTAGAAATTTTGTTTTGATGAATAAAGATAATGAAACACAAACAAGAATATATGAGGATTATTGGAGTCCAATTGAATTTGAATATGTTGAAACAAAAAATTTAAAAGAATTTTTTAGATTTTACATTTCAATAAAGGAAAGAAATACTATTCCTGAAAAAGAAGTATATGATAGATTTAAGTTGAAATATGACGAATTATTAAAAGAAAATTCAGAAGAGTATATTTTAAGCGAAATTTTGGATTATGCTAAATATTATTATTATATTTGTAAAGATATATCAAAACTACCTGACAGTGAAAATGTAGAATTAGCTTTAGAAGATTATAGAAATGCAAAGACAAATATGCCTCACATTATTTTAATGGAGACAATGAACTTGTATTATAAAGAAAAATCGATATCTGAGGAAGATATGATAAATACTATTAAACTACTCACTACGTACATTGTTAGAAGAAATATATCTGGACTCGATACGAAATCAATTTCAAATATTTTTGGCTCAATGCTTGGAAAAATATTAAAAAAGTATAATGATGGTGAAAATTATTATAACGCTGTTATGAAAACTTTTGTTATTGAAACTAGATTAACTAATCAATATATGCCAAATGATAAAACAATAAAAGATGAATTTAATAAATCTAATTTATATTCTAGAGAAGCAACAGCGTTTGTCTTGAAAAAAATTGAAAATAATGAATCAAGAATTCCATATTCACAATTAAATATAGAACATGTTATGCCTCAAAAAGATACAAAATATTGGATAAAATGTATTAATGAAGGAAGTACATATGAAGAAGTTGTTAATAGAATTGGTAATTTAACTTTGGTTGATTCAAAAGATAATTCAAGTATGAAAAACACAGATTTTAAAAACAAAAAGGATATTTTAAATAAATCAAGTCATATAAAGATGAATGTTAATATCCTAAATAAAGAACTATGGAATGAAGAAGAAATTGATAAAAGAAGTGCTAAACTGGCAAATGAATTTATTAAAATTTTTCCATATCCTGAATTTGAAATTACAGAAGATGAGGATGTATATTTTCACATAAACTTAAATAATGATTCTATTGCTAATCCCGATGATTTTATATTTACTAAACCTTTAGAAGTAATTATAAATGACGAAACGTTTAATAAACTATCAAATTGGAATAAAGCTTTAGAGGAGGTATTCTTATATCTATATAATTATGATTCTGACTTATTTATGAAATCAGCAGCAGAAGTTAATAAAGAATATGGCTATCAAACTGATCAAATATCATACTTATCAGAGAAAATGAGAGCACCTTATGAATTTACTGAGGGAGTTTTTGTCGAAGAAAATACAAGCACTAGCCATAAATTATCTTTGATGCAGAGGATGATTAATAAAATGAAATTAGATTTTGATATTAATATCACATATGAGACGAAGAAAAATCAATAATTACGTCACTTGCGTCACTTAAATATTTGAGGTACCACCAAAAACAAGTGTCGTAAGTGTCTTAATATGTTAAAAAAACATATATATTTTGAACGTATATATATTTTTTGTATCAAAATATAATTTTAGAATATCATAGTAATATACCGATAACGGTATAAAATATATTGACAAATACTACCGATAACGGTATAATGTAAACAGGGGTGAAAATTATGGAATTAATAGAAATAAAGGAAATTAAAGAATTGATTGATAATATTAAAGATTTAAATGACTTGAAAATTAATTTTGATAGAAAAAAGTTAGAAGATTTATTATTAAAATTGCAAACAAAATATTTATATAAATCTTTAGTATTTGAATTATCTTACTTAACAAATCCAAACGGTTCTTTTTCAAGTATTGACAAGGTTTCAGATGATGATTTAAAAAATAAAATACCATATTATAAATCACTTTGCATAGATGATCTAATAAAGAAATGTGGACACGATAAATATAATGAAATAGTAGAAAAATATGAATTGGAGGTGTAACTATGGAATTTATGACTACAAATGATGCTGTAAAAAAGTGGGGTATTAGTGAAAGAAGAATAAGACAATTATTACAAAATGGAAGAATTGAAGGTGCTGTTAAAGTAGGTAACAATTGGAATATTCCTATTAATGCTAATAAACCAGCTGATAAAAGAAGTGTTAAATTAGATAATATAGAATTCAAATTTGATTTACCTGATAATTATTTTGATAAAGTTGATGAATTAAATAAAGAATTAAATTCTAAAAGACCTATATCAAAAGAAACTTTAAAATCTTTAAAAGAGTCTATAAATTTAGAGTGGACTTATAATAGTAACGGTATAGAAGGAAATACACTAACTTTAAGAGAAACACAAGTTGTTTTAGAAGGTATTACTGTTGGTGGTAAATCTTTAAAAGAACATTTAGAAGCAATTAATCATGAACAAGCAATATTGTTCTTAGATGATCTTATTAAAGATAAAGAACCAATTACAGAATGGAATATTAAAAATATTCATCAATTGGTATTAAAAGAAATTGATGATGATAATGCTGGTAAATATAGAGATGAAAATGTAAAAATAAAAGGTGCTACACATATTCCACCAGATTATTTAATTGTTCCAGAATTAATGGAAAAATTAATTATTAATTATGAAGACTGGAAAAAATTTCATCCAATTTTTAGAGCAGCATTATTACATGGTGAATTAGTTAAAATACACCCATTTGTTGATGGTAATGGTAGAACTTCAAGATTAGTTATGAACTTATCTTTAATGAATAGTGGATATCTTCCAGTAATTGTAAAAAAAGAAAAAAGATTAGAATATTACAATGCTTTAGATAAAGCACATACTACTGGAGATTATACAGATTTTGTTAAATTGGTTAATGAATTAGAAATTGAAATGTTAAATAAATATTTAGAATTATTGTAGGAGTGATTTTATGTGCAGTAATAAAATAAACAGCATTATTAATATAGATTTGCATATTCATTCTATATGTAGTGCATATAAAGAAGAAAAAGGATATGTAGATGATTCAAATGAAAAAAATATAGATATATTATTAGAAAAATTAAATGAAAATAATATAAATCTTTTTTCAATTACAGATCATAATAATTTTAACTTTCATTTATATGAACTTTTAAAAGAAAAAATAAGTGGTTCTGATTATCCTAATGTTATTAATATTTTACCAGGTATTGAATTTGACGTGTTACTTGAGGAAGGTAAAGAATCATGTCATATCATAACTGTTTTTGATGATTCATCAATTGATAAGATATCTAATATTGAAACTGTCTTAAAATCAAATAAACTATTAACAAAAAAGAATGAGTACTATACAAAAGATGAATTTGAAAAGATTTTAAAAGAAATAAATTGTAGTGTAGTTTTAATAGCGCATCAACATAAATCATTAGATAACCCTGATGGTGGTAAAAGAAGTTTATCAAATTCCGTTGATGATGTTTATGAATTTATATCTACAGGATATATTAATGCTTTAGAGTATCAAAAGCCTTCAGTTCAAGGTATGATAATCAATTCTTTAAATAAAGCAGATAAAAATATAGCAACAATAATTGGTAGTGATTGCCATAAGTGGGAGTATTATCCATGTAAAGATGAAAAAACACCAAACAAGAATTATGTAACAAAAATAAAAGCTTTAGCTGATTTTGATGGACTCGTTTTTGCTTTTACAAGCACGAAAACAAGATTTAATAGAATTGATAATAAAAATAATAATTATATAAAATCTATAAAGTGCAATAATATGGAATATCCACTATGTAATGGAATTAATGCTATAATTGGGGACAATGGTTCTGGTAAAACATTATTATTAGAATTGATTGAAAATGGGCAATTAAAAACCTATTATTTAAAAATAATAAAAAATAATCAAATGAGTATAGAGAAAACAGGAACACCTGGAATTGAATATATTAGACAAAATGAAATTATTGAAAATGTTAAAAAGGGTGAGTTGTTTAAAAAAGAAAAAAATAACTACTTTAATGAAATAATGAATATAGAATTGTTTGCTAAAAATATTAGGGAATATAGTAATAATATAATAAAATATATTCAAGAAACTATTTTATATAAAACAAAAAAAGACAGCTTGGAAACATTACAATTTACTCTTGTAAAACACGAGCAACAATTATTCAATCCTACAGTAAATAAAGATTTAAGTGAAGTAAAGAATATATATAGTACAAGATATAATGAATTAAATAAGATATATACATTATTAGAGAAAGAATATAGTGATAATAAGAGTTTCTATGATGATAATTTCAAATCATTAGGTGAAGAAGTAATTAATATAGGGAAAATTAATTTAGAATTAAAAAAATTAAATGAAGAAATAATTAAATGCAATGAAATAATTAATTTAATTAAATCTGCATTAGAAACTTTTGATACAAATATTGAGAATAAACGTACAGATAAAGAAAAAGAAAACAATGATTATCAAAGTAATCTTACGAATTTCTGTAACAAAATAAGCGATGTTATTAATGAAAATATTAAGAAAAGAGAGATTCCAAAATTTCCTAAAACCTTACCAGGGGAATCAAAAAGCATGAAGAATGGTTTTTATTTCGTAAAAAAGACAAAATATAATGATGTTGATATAAGTGCAATGTATTATAATGAATTATTTAATGGTGATTATGATCAAAGTAATATATTTAATATTGATTCTGAGGAAGATTTGGTTAAGAGTTTGAATGGTATAACTAATATTGATAATTTATCAAATTGGTATAAATCTGTGGAAAAATTTATAGAAAAATATTCTGCAGAAGAAACATTTATAGAAAAGAAAGCTGATAAAAAAGTAATTGGAAAAACACCTGGGGAAATATCAATTGTATATTATGATTTTAAATTTAATAATTTTGATTCTAATAAGGATGTATTACTTATTGATCAACCGGAAGATGATATTAGTAATAATAAAATATCAGAAGATTTAATTAATTATATTGAAAAAGTTCGTGATAAAAAGCAAATTATAATTGTTACTCATAATCCATTATTAGTTGTTAATTTAGATGTTGATAATGTTATTTGTATCAATAAAAATAATAGTGATGAATTAAGTATAAAAAGTGGATGTTTAGAGTATAAAAATTCCGATTATTCAATTATTGATGAAATAGCTTCTTTATTAGATGGCGGACGTGAAGCAATTGAAAGGAGATTTAAATTATATGAAAACAGTAAATGTAAAAATTAAATATGATAATAATGATAAATCCATTAGTGTATTTTTTGATGCAGATAGTTTATTATTGTTATCTGATACAAAAAAGGAATTAAATGCAAAAGAAATATATGATATGTTTAAATATGAAAATGGTAAAAAGTACATTTTGAATGATTTAGATAATTATGATGGTATAAGTGAAGATAATCAATATTATTTAAATGAATGTCATAAAATATTTAAAAATATAATAGATGGGCTAGAAATCCCAGAATAATAAAAAAGAGCATAATAGCTACGTATACTATATATGCTTTTCTTATGTCTGCACAGTTTCTGCACAACAATTTAGTTAAATTTTGCTGTGCAAGATTAAATATTTTTAATCTATGTGTCTTGAAAACGTTGATTTTAAAGGGATTAAATAGGTATGATATACCCTTTGCGCTATGCCCCCAGAAGAGAGCGAAAGCTCTCATTTTTGTTTGTATTAAAGGGTTTTAGACCTATTAAGTAATTTTAAGTACACTCTTTAGGTACACAAATTTAAAATAAGTTAAAATTTTTAACCAATCTAATGAAAATTTATGTTTTTTCATTAACTATGTCAAAGGTATAAAATCTAAGAAATTGTACTTTAAAATATCTTTTTTTTATTTGTATAATACTGACAAATAGGAACATTTTTGTTATAATTTTATTAATGGAGGTACTAAGATGTCCGAGAGAGATTTGGATTCAAGTATAAATGATTATATTGAAATCGAAACACCTAAAAACTATGTAAAACAACAAGAGTGGGATATGGCTATTGGACTTCAAGAAGTTGATAACTTAAAACCATCTAAATATTTAGAAAAACTATTACTAGAAAATGTAACAGGTGAAAAAACAATTTATGAAGTTGAACATGAATTAAAACAATATTATGTAGAAAAAGATAAAAAAGATAAAACAATTCATGATGAATTTGAATGTGATTTAGTATCTACTAGGATAGTTCAATTATTAGAAGAAGATAATTTTGAATTATCAGTAGATTATATAAAATATATTCATGAGTATTTATTTAAAGATGTTTATGAATTTGCAGGAGAATTTAGAAAAATAAATTTTTCTAAACATGAAAGAATTTTAAATAATGATTCGGTTGCATATGGTGATTGTAAATTATTGGAACAATCTTTAAATTATGATATTTCATTAGAAAATAATAAAAACTATGATGATATGAATATGATTGATGTGATTAATAATATAACTAACTTTTCTTCAAGCATTTGGCAAATACATCCTTTTAGAGAAGGTAATACTAGAACTACAGCATTATTTATAGAAAAGTATTTAGTATCACTTGGATATGATGTAGATAATACTATGTTCAAAGAAAAATCAGTTTATTATAGAAATGCATTAGTAAGAAGTAATTATTTTAATAATTATTTGAATATAAAACAAGATAATAGGTTCTTAATTAAATTCTATGAAAACTTATTATTAGGTAAAAATAATAATTTACATTCAAGGGATTTAATTGTAGAGGAATTATTTAATGAAGAAAATTAAAAAGAGGCGCTAGTACAGGCTTATTAATTTAATAAGTTTTGTATTAGCTTTTTTATTTGAGAGGAGGTGAATAGTCACTATGATAAAAATCATGTTTATTATATTATTAGTATTCTTAGAGTTGATGTTATTATTTGTTAATTGTAAATTGTACAATTGTAAGTTAGAAGATTATAAACCAATTGGTGTTACCTTGTTAAAAATTGTACTGTTACTTTTTATAATTGTATATTTTGTGAAATTATTTTTGATAAATGGCGTTCCAAACTCAGATGTTATTGATGAAAGTTTTTCTAGATTCAAGTATTTTGCTATCTTGTTTATATTGGTAATATTTAATAATTATTTTGCTACTAAAAGTAATGAATTTAGATTATGTATAAAAACTTTTTTAGATGAGACTTTTAACTTTTTTAAAGATAATTTTTCTTTAAATTTAATAACTTTTATTCTTCTGGTTTTTACAAAAAATAATAAAGATGTCAAAATTGCAGTAATAACTTCATATGTATTTTTTGCTTTAACAACAATACATAGTTCATACAAAGATATTATTAAAGACAATAACAAAAAAATAAAGAAACATTACATAATTTTTCAATTTATTTTAAATTATTCTTTGTTGTATATTTTAAGCGGAGTAGAACTTATCCTGTGTTCAAAAAATATAGAACCTAAATTTCTATGGTATATAATAACTTTTTTTGTTGTTCTTTGCACGAATTTTTTTCTACCATCATTAGAAAGCTGTTTTGAATATTTTAAGAAAAATATAAAGAAAAAAGATACTGATTAAATATAGTGTGTTTTTGCTTGAACCCATTTTTCCCTTGTAACAATAAAACAGACAATATTTATTTTATTGTTACAAGGGGGTTTTATGCAAAAAGAATTAGCCAATGCTGATGATGCAGTCGGTAATTATAATGAGATTCCAACAGCTATTTCTTCTGATGTTTTCGTATGTACCGTCTATGATTATGCTTGGTTTTGTACTTGATTTTTTATTTCACTAGTTAAAACGACTACTGTTTTTTCATCGATTACTTTCATATTATTTTAATATTCAGCTTTGTGCTGATTTGTTATTTTCCTTTTTATATATAATTATGCTATTTTTTCTTTATTGGTAAGGGCCTTTGCTTTTTAAGTAATGAAAGTCTTTTTTCTTTGTTAAAAAGATAGTATAATACTATTATAGGAAGGTGACTTAAATGAAGAATATGAAAGTTGTAGATGGTAATGAAGCTTGTGCGATGGCTGCATATAATTTTACTGAGGTTTCGTCTATTTATCCAATTACTCCGTCAAGTAGAATGGCTACTTTAGTAGATAAGTGGAGTAGTGAAGGCAGAACTAATATTTTTGGAGAGAAGGTTTCTGTTATTGAGATGCAAAGCGAGGCGGGTGCAAGTGCTTTTATGCACGGTAGTTTACAAGGCGGAAGGCTAACTACTACGTTTACTGCTAGTCAAGGGCTTCTTTTAATGATTCCCTCGATGTATAAAATGGCTGGAGAGTGTTTACCTGGTGTTATTCACGTAGCAGCAAGGAGTCTTTCTACTCATGCATTAAGTATATTTGGAGATCATCAAGATATCTATAGTACTAGAAGTACGGGATTTTCTATTCTTTCAAGTAGTAATGTTGAGGATGCCTATTATTTAGGTCTAGTCAGCCATTTGTCAGCTTTAGAGTCTTCTATTCCAGTGTTGCATTTTTTTGATGGATTCAGGACTAGTCACGAGATTAATATGGTTAGTACTTTAAATGATGAGGAAATTAAGTCACTTATTAATATGGATTATGTTAATAAATTTAGGGATCACGCGATTAATGTGGGAAAATGTATTACTAGGGGTACTAGTGAGACTGAAGATGTTTATTTTCAAAATACTGAAGCTAGGAATGAACTTTATAATAATACTCCTCTTATTGTTAATAATTATATGGAAAAGATAAATAAGTTTACTGGCAAAGATTATAAACCATTTAATTATTATGGTGCTAAAAATGCTAAGTATGTTATTGTTGCTATGGGGTCTGTATGTGATACTATTAAACTTGTTATTGATGAGATTAATAAGGAAGATGATGAGTATGGACTTATTAACGTTCATTTATATAGACCATTTAGTTTGGATTATTTTTTGAAGGCTCTTCCTAAGTCTGCTATAAAAGTGACTGTACTTGATAGGACTAAAGAAGCAGGTAGTTTGTGTGAACCACTTTATTTAGATGTGTGTGCTGCTTTAAAAGGTGAAGATATAGAAATAGTAGGAGGTAGATATGGACTTTCTAGTAAAGATACTACACCTGGTATGATTTATAGCACTTTTGAGAATATGAAGAAACATTCTGTGAAAGATCATTTTACTCTTGGTATTATAGATGATGTAACTAATACTAATTTACCTATCAAAGATTTTAATATATCAAAGAAATGGAAAGAAATTAAAGTGTTTGGCTTTGGTTCTGATGGTATGGTTAGTGCTAGTAAAAATATTCTTAAAGTAGTAAGTGATAATAATTATGTTCAAGGATATTTTGAGTATGATTCTAAGAAGAGTGGTGGAGTAACAATTAGTCATTTAAGAATTTCTGATGAGAAAATTAATGCACCTTATTATTTGACTGAACCTAATTTAGTAGTTGTTACTAAAGATTCTTATCTTTCTAAATTTGAGGTTTTAGAGGGTATTAAGAAAAATGGAATTCTTTTAATTAATTCTAGTAAGAGTGATGAAGAGATTAATTTAATAACTAAGAATAGTACTAAGGAAATTATTAATGATCAAAACATTAGAGTTTTGGTTTGTGATGCTGATACTTTAAGTGAAAAATTTAATTTGAGGGGTAAGATTAATAATATTATGTCTATGTATATTCTTAAAATGCTTGGCGCTAGTGGGGAAGATGTGCTTAAGTTTAAGGATAATATTAGAGAAATGTATAAGGATAAGGGAGAGAATGTTGTTGATTCTAATTTGAGAGTTCTTGATTTATGTATAGATTTTTTGAGAGATTTTGATAAGAGTAAATTTTCTGTGACTGATGAGAGTCTAATTATTAATAATATTTATGATGAAATGCTTTATAGAAGGGGTAATCTTGTTAAGGTTTCAGATTTTCTTCCACATAAAGATGGTACTTTTGATGGAGGAACTTCATCGAGTGATAAGAGAAAGATTTCTAATAAAGTACCTAAGTGGTGTAAGGAGAATTGCATTCAGTGTAATTTGTGTGCGTTTGTGTGTCCGCATAGTGTTATTAAACCTTTTAATATAAGTGATGAAGAACTTGATAAGAGTCCACTTAGTGAAGAAGATACTCTAAAGAGTATGGAAAATGGTAAGCATTTCTATTTAGGAATTAATACTGATAATTGTACTGGTTGCACTTTGTGTGCTCGCGCGTGTCCTGGTAAGAATGGACAGAAGGCTCTTAATATGAGTGAAGAAGTAACTAAAGAAGATTTGCTTTGTGATTATTTGAAAGAAAATATTAAGAATGATACAACTTTTTCTAAGTTTACTGTTAAGGGTCTTGGTTTTCAAAAGAATAATATTGAATTTCCTGGTGCCTGTGCTGGTTGTGGAGAGACAGCTTATTTGAAAATTCTTACAAGTCTTTTTGGAGATAATATTGTTATTTCAAATGCTACTGGATGCTCTTCTATTTATGGAGCAAGTCTTCCTTGTACACCTTATAAAGTGCCTTGGATTAGTAGTTTATTTGAGGATAATGCTGAATTTGGATTTGGACTTTATTATTCTTATTTGACTGCAAGAGAGAGAATTAAAGAGATTATGATTTCTACTAGGGATGATGTGTCTAAGAATGTTAAGGATATTTATAAAGAGTGGATAGATAATAGTGAAGATAAGGTTATTACTAGGGAAGTTAAAGAAAAGTTAAAAGATAAGGATATTCCCCCTGAACTTAAGAGCTTAACCGATTATATTCCTGCTAGAACTGTTTGGATTGTTGGAGGAGATGGATGGGCTTACGATATAGGTTTTGGTGGACTTGATCACGTTCTTAGAAGTGGAGAGAATGTTAAAGTGTTAGTTTTAGATACTGAGGTTTATTCTAATACTGGAGGACAGACTTCTAAGTCTACTAGAATTGGTGCGATTTCTGAGTTTGCTAGTAAGGGTAAATTAAGGCCAAAGAAAGATTTGTTTCAGATTGCTATGAATATTCCTAATACATATGTTGCAAGCATTAGTGCAGGTGCTAGCCCTATGTCTGCGATTAAAGCATTCAAGGAAGCTGAGGAACATAAAGGGCCAAGTGTTATTATTGCTTATAGTCCTTGTATCGCGCACGGTATTCAAGGGGGACTTTCTAATAGCATTTCAGAACAAAAATTACTTGTAGAGAGTGGTTATAATATTTTAATGAGATATAATCCAGATATAGATAAACTTACTATTGATTCAAAAGAACCTAATTTTATGCTTTATGAAACTGTTTTTGCTAAGGAAATGAGATATAAGAATTTGGAATATTTAAATCCTGAAAATTATGAGAAATTATATAATGAACATATGCATCTTGCTAAGGAAAGATATGAATATTATAAGGCTATTCAAGATAGGAAAGAATAATTCTTTCTTTTTCTTTTGTAAAAGTTACCACTAGTTATTTTTGTTAATGTATGATAAAATAATCTTGTAGGTGAAAAAGGGATGGAAAAAGTAAAAAACTTTTATGAAAAAATTAGTGATGTTGTTAAGAATTTTTTTATAAAAATTGATAAAAGTATTAAGAAATTTATGAAAGAAGTTAAGAAGGATGCTAAGTTAAGAAAGTATCTTGTTATTACTTTTGTTTCAATTGTTTTGATTACTATTTTAATTATATTTTTGACACTTAGTCCAAGAATTCATTTGACTGGTAGTCAAGATATTTATATTAATTTAAATAGTGAGTTTAAAGAACCAGGATATTCTGCTAAGTATTTTGGTAAGAATTTAACTAGCAAGGTTAAAGTAACTAGTAATGTTGATACTACTAAGATTGGCGAGTATGAGGTTGAGTATTATGTGAAGTCTTTGATTTCATTAAGAAGTACTAAGATAAGAAGATTTGTTACTGTTGTGGATAAGAAAGAACCTGTTATTACTTTAAAAGGTAACACGGAAGTTACTATTTATGTTAAAAATGAATATAAGGAACCTGGATTTACTGCAAGTGATAATTATGATGGAGATATTACTGATAAAGTAGTTGTTCAAAATAATGTTGATAATTCTAAAATTGGAAGTTATGAAATTGTTTATAAAGTTAGTGATTCTTCAGGTAATGAAACTAGTGTTAAAAGGGTAGTTAAAGTTATTAATAGACCAGTTTCATCAAGTTTTTTTACTAGTGTTACTGTTCCTACTGTTACTGGTACTAAGGGTAGTTTACAAATGGTGTCTTTAGCAGAAGAACAACTTGGTAATGTTGGTGGAGAGATTTATTGGAGATGGTATGGATTTAATTATAAAGTTCCTTGGTGTGCTGCATTTATTTCGTGGCTTGCTAATGAACTTGGATATTTGGATACTTTAATTCCAAAGACTGCTTCTGTTCCAACTATGGTTAGATGGTTTAGAAGTAATGGGCAACTTCAAAAGAGTTCTTATGAGCCAAAACCAGGAGAGATAATATTCTTTGACTGGAATGTTGATGGGCATCCTGATCACGTTGGTTTAGTTGAGAAAGTTGAAAATGGTAGAATTTATACAATTGAAGGGAATTCTAGAGATGAGTGTAAGAGAAGAGATTATTCTATAACTAGTAATTATGTTTATGGATATGGAACTCCTTTATATTAAAAAAGCCTTGCTTAGTGCAAGGTTTTTGTGTGTGTTAAAACATAAAAAAAGGATTGCCCCCCTGAAGAGCAATCCGGAAAAAAGAATAAAAAGGGGTTGGCTAGTGTGATACTAGCACCAATTCGCCTTAAGTGAATTGGTAAGTCTATATACTAAACTAAAACGTGTTAAAAGTCAATAGTTTTTTGTTAAAAAAATAATAAAAAAGTTATATAAGTTAATTGACAAACATAGTTTTGTATATTAAAATGAATATGTAAGTAAGGGAGTAGTTATGGAATTAGAAAAAATTAAAGGGTTAGGAGATAAATATATTAAATTATTAAATTCTTTAAATATATATAATGTTCAAGATTTGCTAATGTATTATCCCTTTAGATATGATATTTATAAATTAAGTGATATTAGTTTAGCTAAGGATAAAGAAAGTGTAACTGTTTTAGGAAGAGTGGACAGCGTGCCTATTTCGAGATATATTCGTTCTAGGTTAAATGTGCTTTCTTTTAGAGTTTTTACTGGTAATAAACTTGTTAATGTTTCTATATATAATCGTGCTTTTATGAAAAGAAATTTAACTCCTGGAAGAGAAGTAACTATTATTGGTAAGTATGATGCTAAGAGAAATACTATAGTAGCTAGTAATATATTATTAGAGGAAATTAAAGATGGTACTATTAACGGAGTATATCATTTAAAGAGTGGTATTACTAATAAACAGATTTCTAAATTTATTAGTGATGCTTATGTGGGAGTTGATGAAATTCTAGATTATGTGCCAGAGGATTTAAATCAAAAATATAATTTTATTACTAAGAAAGACGCTATTAGAAAAATACATTTTCCAGAAAGTATAGATGAAATTAAGGAAGCTAAGTTGAAACTTATTTATGAAGAATTATTTATTTTTATGTTTAAGATAAATTATTTGAAATATATTAAAACTGGGGAAGTTAAAAAAGTTAAGAAAGAGTGCAATAAGAGTTTGCTTCAAGATTTTCTTACTTCTTTACCTTTTGAACTTACTGAGGACCAGACTTTGGCTGTTATGGATATTTATAATGATACAGTTAGTGATAGGAGAATGAATAGGCTTATATGTGGAGATGTTGGGTCAGGTAAGACAGTAGTAGGACTTACTGGAGTTTTTGTTAATTATATAGCAGGTTATCAAAGTGCTTTAATGGCGCCTACTGAGATACTTGCTAATCAACATTATAATAATATTAAGAATTTACTTTCTAATACGAATATAAATGTTAGACTTTTGTCTGGTAATACTAAGAAGAAGGAAAGAATAGAGATTTATGAGGGTCTTAAAGATGGGAGTATTGATCTTCTTATAGGGACTCACGCGATTATTAGTGATAAAGTAGAGTTTAAGAATCTCGGGCTTGTTATTACAGATGAGCAGCATAGGTTTGGAGTTAATCAAAGAGAGAGTCTTCGCAATAAAGGATTGCTTCCTGATATTCTTTATATGTCTGCTACTCCTATTCCTAGAACATATGCACTTACTATTTATGGAGATATGGATATTTCACTTATTAAAACTAAACCAAAAGGTAGAAAAGAAATTAAGACTATTGTTAAGAGTGATAAAGAGATTAAAGATGTTCTTTATGGTATGCTGGAAGAAATTAAAAAGGGGCATCAGGTGTACGTTGTGTCTCCATTAATTGATGAAGGTGAGAATACTGATTTAGTGCCAGTTACTGAGCTTAAGGAAAAGATAGAAATTGCTTTTAATGGGAAAGTTTCTGTGGGACTTTTACACGGAAAACTTGATAAAGAAGAAAAAGATAAAGTTATGAATGATTTTGTTAGTGGGAAGATTAAAGTTTTGGTTTCTACTACAGTTATTGAAGTAGGTGTTGATAATCCTAATGCTACTATGATGGTTATTTTTAATGCTGATAGGTTTGGACTTGCTACTTTGCATCAGCTTAGAGGAAGAATTGGTAGAAATAGTTTAGATTCTTATTGTATTTTAATCGGGCCTAAAAATGATAGACTTAAAGTTCTTGAGGAGAGTACTGATGGATTTTATATTACCGAGAAAGACTTTGAGATGAGAAGAGAAGGGGACTTGTTTGGAGTTAGACAAAGTGGAGATATGGCTTTTAAAATAGCAGATATTAAGAAAGATTTTAAAGTTCTATTAAAAGCAAAGAATGATTCTATGATATTTTTGGAAGAAAATATTAGAAAAGCCTTTAAAAATAATGAAAAATATTATAAAATAGTAAACGAAATGAAAAGTTTAGATTAAAGAAAGAGGTGATTCGTGTGGGAAGAGCACATGAAGTAAGAGCAGCATCTATGGCTAAAACTGCTGCAGCTAAAAGTAAATTATATTCAATATATGCAAAGGAAATTTATCAAGCAGCAAAAACTGGTGGTACTGATCCTAATGGGAATTTAACTCTTAGAAGTATTATAGAAAAAGCTAAGAAAGAACAAGTTCCTGCTGATGTTATTCAAAGAAGTATTGACAAAGTTAATAAAGGTGTAGGAGAGGATTATACTGTTTGTGAGTATGAAGCTTTTGGACCTGGTGGAAGTAATTTAATTATTAAATGTTTAACTGATAATGTTAATAGAACAGTTGCTAGTATTAAAACTGTTGCTAATAAGACTCAGATGAAAGTTGCTGGGCAAGGAGCTATTTCATATATGTATGAAAATTTATGTGTACTTGGTGTTAAAGGACACAGTGAAGACGAAATTATGGAAGCACTTATTAATGCTGATGTAGATATGAATGATATGGAAGTTGATGGAGATGAGATTCTTGTTTATGCAGAACCATCTAGTTATAGTGCTATGAAGAAGGCACTTGAAGAAGCTTTCCCTGGAATTAATTTTGAAGTAGATGAAATAGGTAAATATGCTAAAGATATGGTAACTCTTACTGGAGATGATAGAGTAGCTTTTGATAAGATAATTAATATGCTTGAAGAAGTTGAAGATGTTAGTAATATTTATCATAATGTTAATTTATAAGCCTTATGGCTTTTTTTGTTAGGAGGTCGCACTATGACAGATAGAGATTTAAAGAAAGCTGAGAGTATGCCTCTCTATTATAATGGTTGCCTTGCTTATTCATATTTTTTACTTCATAAAAGTTTTATGGTTAGTACTGGACAAGAAAGATATATTTTAGATAGGAGATTTATTGATGCAGCTAGAGTTGGTGTTATGAGTACAATACTTATGGCAATTAAAGAAGATTTAGTAGAAAATGCACCAAATTTAAATTATGAGTCTAAAATATTAGATGGGGAACTTCAAAAAGTGGTTTCTATGATAGCTGAAAAAACTAGTGATGGGTATGTAGTAGATAATTATACATTTAAAGATGCTCCTACTTTAGTTGCTTTGATTAGAAATAAACTTGCACATGGGAATTTTTCTCTAGATTTAAATCATTCTAAAATTATTTTTTATATTGATGATGCTGAGATTAAAATAAATATTAGGAAACTTGCTTCATTTATAGCTTCAGCTTTATCAAGATATTTAGAGATTAATGATTCTGTGTATAATAAGAGTATTGTTGTTAATAATGATGTGATTTCTAATAGGACAAAGATTATGACTAATCCTAAAGAAATTTTAAGAAATTTGAAAAATTTTAGACTTTTAAATATTAAGTCATCACGTGTTGATGGGGAACCTTATACTAATGAAGAGAAAAGGAAAATTGAGAATTTATTTGAGACTTTTCAAAAAAGTAATAATGATGTAACTATACTTAGAAAGTTTAGTGAAGAAAATAAAGAAGTTTATAATTTTGATTATACTTTTAGTAAAATTAAAGAGGATTATTTTGAGAAGTTAGCTATTTCTGAAGCAAAGTCAGTAGATCCAAGCACTAATTATGCTGGTCAAATGATTCATCTTAGCAATGTACTTTTATATGAATCTGTTAGAGATGAGAAAATGAAACTTATGTGTTATGGATTAAATAATTTAGTTATTCTGGATGCCATTTATGCTGAGGGATCAATTAGAGATGAAAGAATTGATAAGTTTGTAGCTAATTCTGGTTTTTCACTTATTACTCTTTCTTATAATGAACTTGCTACTAGTTTGATTAGTCAGTTTAATAGTTTGTTTTCCTATTTAAATGATAGTGTGTTTAAGGATAATAATCAGTATACTTCTCTTAGTTTGGATGGACTTGATTATTCTAAACTTGATTTATCTGATTTAACTGTTAGTACTTATACTATTGATGATAAATATATTAAAGATGTAAAAGAAAAGAGAAATGGTAAAATTAAAGAAATTAATCTTATTAATAAGAGTATAGAAAAGACTAAGGAAAGTTTAAATAATTTAAGTGGTAGTCAAAATGTTAAGGCTCTTAGTGTGTTAAATAGTAAGTTATCTAATTATAGTGCTTTGCTTCCTCAGCTCTATAGTGAACTTAAAGAAATGGATGATGCTATTAATTATTTTAATAATAATCAAGAATATTTTACTAAAAGAGCTATTATTAATGGTATTAGAAATTCTATTTCACATGGGAATTATATGATTAGTCCTTTTGATACTTTTGAGACTGCTACTATTACTTTTAATGATATTTATGAAGGAGAACTTACATTTAATGCAGAGATTAAACTAGATAGTTTTTTAAAATTTTTAACTAATAATCAAGAATATGTTTTAAATTATGTTAAGGGATTAACTACTCCTAGTGAAGAAAAAACTCATATTAAATAATATGTGTTTTTTTATGTTTGACAATTGAATGAATATTCAACTATAATATAGATAGTTGAATGATATATCAACTGAGGGAGTATTTATGACTAATAATAAATATAATTGTGATTGTAATGTTATTCATAGTGATATGGTTAACTTAGTTAGAAAGAGTATGCTTACAGATAAGACTATTTCTAAACTTGCTTTGTTTTTTAGAGTGATTGGAGATCCTACTAGATGTAAGATACTTTCTATTTTAGATAATAATGAACTTTGTGTGTGTGATATTGCTAATTTGCTCAATATGACTAAGTCAAGTATAAGTCATCAGCTTAAAGTTTTAAAAGATAATAATATTGTTAAAGCTAGAAGAAGTAAGAAAGAGATATTTTATACACTTGATGATGAACACGTGAGTGAAGTTTTTGAAGTTGCTTTATGTCATATAGGACATTTTAATGAGGGAGAGAATGATGAAGAAATTTAAATATAATATAAATAATTTAGATTGTGCGAATTGTGCAAGAGAAGTGGAAGAGAGTTTGAGTGAGAATGAAGATTTTGAAAATGTCAGAGTTAATTTTTCTACTTCAAAACTTACTTTTGAGAGTGATAAAGATTTTACTTTAAGTGAGCTTAATAAACTCGTTAAAAAAGTAGAACCTGATGCTTATTTATCGATGATTAATGAAGAAGTTAAAACTAAGAATAATTTACTTTTTTTGATACTAGGGACTATTGTGGGACTTTTTGCTTATTTTGTTAATTTGCCTAGTACTTTAAAATATATTTTGTATGGCATTTCTTATTTCTTTTTACTTTATAGAACTTTTATTAATGCTATTAAGGTTTTAGTTAAGAATAAGTCTCTTAATGAAAATGCACTTATTACTATTTCTTCTATAGGTGCTTTGCTTCTTAAAAATGTTCTTGAAGGTATGATGGTTGTTATTCTTTATTCTATTGGTAAGATACTTGAAGAGAAGGCTATTAATAATTCAAGAAAGAGTATTAACTCACTTTTAGATATTGTTACACCCTATGCTAATTTGGTTAAAGGTAATGGGCAAGTGGTTATAAGAACTGAAGAAGTTAAAGTAGGAGATATTCTTGTAGTTAAAAAGGGAGAGAAGATTCCTGTTGATGGAGTTTTGATTTCTGAAAATAGTGTGTTTGACACTTCTATGCTTACTGGAGAAAGCACGCCTCTTGTTTTAAATAGAGATGATAAAGTTTTGTCTGGTTTTATTAATATGGGAGAAATGATTAAGATTAAAGCAACTAATTTATTTGAAGATTCAACTGTTAGTAAGATACTTGAAATGCTTGAAGAAGCTTCTGATAAAAAGGCTAAGACTGAGACAATGGTAAATAAAATGAGTAAAGTTTATACACCTATAGTTTTAATTTTGAGTATTCTTATAATTTTTGCACTTCCTTTAATATTTAATATCTCTTTTTCGGAGTCAATTTATAGAGGGCTTACATTTTTAGTTATTTCTTGTCCTTGTGCGATTGCAATAAGTGTACCACTTTCATATTTTACTGCAATTGGATCACTTAGTAAGGAAGGTGTGCTTGTTAAAGGTAGTAACTATTTAGATAATTTATGTAATGTTAAGAATGTTATTTTTGATAAGACTGGTACTTTGACAAATGGAGTATTTAGTTTAAATAATATTATTATTGAAGATGAAGATATTAATGATAAGTATACTGAAGAAGTTATTATGGATATTTTATTTAAGGGAGAGAGTTTAAGTAATCATCCTATTGCTAAGGCTATCATGAGTCTTTGTGATTATGAAGTTAATACTGATGATGTAAGTAATTTTAAAGAAGAAGTTGGTAAAGGAATTAGTTTTAATTTAAATAAGGACTTAGTTACTATAGGTAAAGTTAGTAGTGAAGAGTGTGATAAGAATGATTTATTACATATGCATATTAATAAGAAACATATAGCATCTATTTTAATTAATGATGATGTTAAGGAAAATGCTAAGAAAGTTATTAGTGATTTAAAGGATATGGGTATTAAGACTTATATGTTTACTGGAGATAAGAAGAATGCAGCTTTAAGTGTTAAAAATAAACTTGGTGTTGATGAAGTTAAGTATGAGATGCTTCCTACTGATAAGTTTCAATGTTATGATGAGGTTCAAAAGCGTGGCACTTCTATATTTGTTGGGGATGGAATTAATGATGCTCCTACTTTAAAACGTGCTGATATAGGTATTTCTATGGGTGCGATTGGTAGTGATAGTGCAATTGAAGCTAGTGACATAGTTCTTATGACTGATGACATTAGTAAAGTACCTTATACTATTAAAAAGTCTAAATTTACTAAGCATATTATTATTGAAAATTTAATATTTGCTTTGTCTGTAAAATTGATAATCCTTGTACTTAGCGCACTTGGACACGCTAATATGTGGCTTGCAGTTTTTGCAGATACTGGAGTTACTTTAATTACTATTTTAAATACTTTAAGAATAATTAAAAAATAAATACCAACTTTTTTAAATTCTTACGTGTAATAATTAGAATAGAATTAAGTAGGAGACGTGTATGAAAAAGATATTAATATTTTATGCTAGTTATGGTTCTGGGCATAAAACAGTGGCTAATTATATTTATAATTCTTTAAAAGAGAAGGATTATGATGTGAGTATAATTGACTTACTTGATTATTCTAATTTTGTCGGGAAGGTAAGTACTTTTCTTTTTAATTTAAATATTAAATATAAGAGTAGTTTAATTTATAGTGGTTTGTATAAGTTATTTGATAATAAAGTTACTACTAAGCCTTATAAGTCTGTGTTTAAGAAGATAATTAATACTTCATTACTTGAAAATAGGATTATAGAGTTTGAACCTGATTTAATAATTTCTACTCATTTTTTTGGTACTACTATAAAGAGTATTTTAGATGAAAAAGGGCTTATTAATTCAAAACTTATTAGTATTATAACTGATTATACTAGTCACGAATTATGGGAAAAAGATGATAAAGATAATGACTATTATGTTGTTGCTAATAAGATGATTAAGAATTCTTTGGTTAGCAAGGGTGTTGATAAGAATAAAATATTTGATTATGGTATACCTGTTTCAAATATTTTTAAACATATTGATGATAATAGATTATTAAAAAAGAAATTTAAAGTTAATAATACTTTAAAAACTATATTATTTTTTGGTGGAGGTAGTCTTGGTTCTAATTATACATATCATTATTTGAGGAGATTATTAGAGTGTGATTATGAATGTAATATTATATTTGTGTGTGGTAAGAATATTAAGCTTAAGAAAAAGTGTGATGAATATTTAAAAAATAATTATAAGGAAAACGTGCAGATTTATGGCTTTACTAATGAAGTAAATAGTCTTATTTCTATAGCTGATTTTGTTATTACTAAACCAGGTGGTATAAGTGTTACTGAGTGTTTAAATATAGGCGTGCCTTTGCTGTTAATCCCAGGCAATGGTGGACAAGAGGTTTATAATGCCAAGTATGTTATTAAAAATGGTTTTGGAACTTATGCTAGAAATTCTAAAAGTTTATGTAAAAATGTTAATAAGTTACTTGAAAGTGATAGATATTTAGAGAAATATAAAAAGAATATTATGAGGTATGGTCATAATAATTCACTTGATAAACTTGAAAAATTAGTCGATAAAACTCTAAGAGATAAGTAGTTACTTTAACTTTTATATGTGTTATAATTTATGTATGAAAAGAAGATTAAAGAAAAAATATAGAGTATTTTTTAAAAGACTTGTTTTATTAATTATTATAGGTTTGTTTTGTTTTTTGTATTTTAGAAAAAGAATTAATGATAATGTTAAGTTAATTGATGTGGATAAAATTTATTTAGCTATTGGTGAGAAGTATGAACTTCCTAGTGATGTGAATGTAAAAGCAGGTAATAATCTTGTGAGCTTAGATGGGAATGTTATTACTGGTAAAAGTGTGGGGAGTAGTAATTTAGTGCTTACTAAGGATAAGCTTGAGAATACTGTAGAGGTTATTGTGACAGATTTATATACTCTTCCACATATAGATAATGAGAAGGATAAACTTAAGTGTAAAGAGTATACTAGTGAAGAAGCAAAAATTTTAGATAAAGCACTAGAGTTTAAGATTAAAAATGCCGGTTATGGAACTCGCGCTGGGGTTGTGGCGGCTAGTAGATTTCTTACTTTAGAGTTTAAATTCAGGCTCAATTATTTTTATGAAAATGGTAGACTTAATAATTATGGAGATATAAATTATGTTGATGGGGAAGGTAGATATTATCATAAGGGACTTTATTTGAGTGATGATAAATATAAGGATATTAAGGCGAGTATGCACGGGCCTAGTATGTGGGGGTGTCCTCTTTATGTGAAGTTATTTCAAAGAGAAGAAATTAATGGGCTTGATTGTAGTGGTTTTATAAGCTGGGTTATGTTAAATGGTGGGTTTGATATAGGAGACTCAGGTGCTGGAATTGATTTTGATAGAGATGATGACTTAGATGATTTTGGAATAAAAATGAAAATAAATGAAAAAGAATTTGACAAGAGTAAAGTCAAAGTAGGGGATTTGATAAGTAGATATGCTCATATAGGGATAATTATTGGTATAGAGAATGATACTTATTATGTAGCTGAGGCACTAGATTATGATTTGCACGTTAAGACTTATAATCTAGCTGAACTTATTTCAAGTGACTGGCTTTATGTACAACTTATGGATGAGTATTATAAAAAAGATGGAATTTTAACTAATATGTGGAATTAGTTATATATGTTTATTCCATACTTTTTTTCTTTAATATCAAAGAATATATAATTTTTAATTGGCTTGTGTGTTAAGTATATAAATATACCATAGACTACTATTATTAATGTTAATAACAAATACTTGTTAACATTTAACTTCCTATACGTTAATAATTTGTAACTTATGTATGCCATTAAAGCATAAACTATGAACATTAGACCTATAGATATAAACATTTTTTCTCCAAATAGTTTATAGAGAGGCAAGTATATGATTAGATAAATTGGTATGCTTATTATACTTGTTATTACTGTGCTTAGTAAGAAGTTATTAAAAGGAATTCTAGTACGTTTAAGTATAAAGTATTCTATGATTCCATATAAAAGAGTAGCGGTAAAAAATATTTTCATATGCTCCCAAATACTTTCATTTACTGGAAAAAAGACGGATGTGAAAGTGCAAGGAAGCCATTCATACATAAAATGGCATAGGAAACTTAGTGTAAATACACCAAATATATTTATTATTTTTATTTTTTTTAGATTCATTTTATATCACTATTATTAATTTATTCTAATTATTTAGAATTATAATAGAAAATTGTGGTAAAATATTGTAAAATGAATATGGGGGATGTAATGAAAGTTATTTTTTTAGATTTTGATGGTGTTTTAAATAGTGATGAATATTTTGAGAGAACTAAATATGATAAGATTAACAGAAGTGAACTTGACGATAACTCTTTAAAGATACTTAGAGAGATTATTAATTTAACTGATGCAAAAATAGTTGTTACTTCTACATGGAAAGAGTTAAGAAGATTTGATAAGGTTAAAGAATATTTGGAGAGTCATGGTATTTTGGTTTATGACATTACTAGAAAAATTGATTTTAAAAGAGGGGAAGAGATTAGAGATTATTTAAGTTCACATAAAGATATAAGTGAATTTGTAATTGTTGATGATGAGGTGTTTCCAGATTTTAATGAACTTACGAAGTATTTAGTGAAAACTGATTTTTATTCGGGTGGTTTAAAAGAGGAACATAAATGTGAAATTGTTAAGAGATTAAGGAAGTGTTTATAATGGGTAAAATTATTTTAATTGAAGGGACTGATTGTTCTGGAAAAGAAACTCAATCTAAAATGCTTATGGAGTATTTTAAAAATAATGATATTAGTGTGGGGGCAATGAGTTTTCCTAGATATGAAACTCCTACTGGAAGAATTATAGGTGGACCATTACTTGGGAAACCTGCAATTTCTAATACTTGGTTTGATAAACCAATGGAGCTTGATGCAAAAGTAGCTAGTCTTTATTATGCTGCAGATAGAAGAGCTGCTTTAGAAGAGTTAAAAAAGCTTATTAAAGATAATGATGTCGTTATTTTAGATAGATATACTTTTTCCAATATGGCTCATCAAGGTAGTAAGTTAAAAACATTCGAAGAGAGAAAAGAAATGTATGCTTTTTTAGAAACTTTAGAATTTAAACTTCTTGAGATGCCTAGACCTGATTTAATTATATTCTTGTATCTACCTTACGAGTATGGTATGAAGATTAAGATGAATCGCGCTGAAGAATTAGATGAGGCTGAGAAAAATAAAGAGCATCAAATTAATAGTGAAAGAACTTATTTAGAACTTACTTCACTTTATGGATTTGAAAAAATTGATTGTTTTTCTGATGGTAATGTTAGATCTAGAGAAGAAATACACGAGGATGTTGTAAAAAGAGTAAGAAACTTAATTAAAAAATAACAATAATTGGTAAACTAAAAATTTATTATTTACTAACAATAATATTAGGTGGTAATGATGAAAAAAGTGCTTTTAGTTTTATCAATTTTTTTGTTTTCTATAATTCTTTTGCCTAAGGTTAAAGCTGGCACTGGTTATACTTTTGAAGAGAAAATTTATAAAATAGAATTTGATAATTTAAGAAGCAATAAATTGAAAGAGTTACTTGATGGGACTGATTCACTTATTGTTACTATAAAAGTTAGTGTTAAAAGTGAAGTTAAAACTTTTAAATTTATGACTCTTGATGTAAATGGTATAGAAAAGGAACTACTTAAGAAAGTTATAAATGATATGGAAGACCTTAATGAAAGAGCTTATGTAAAATTAAATGGAGTAAAAATTAATGAAATAAATATTAGGTGTACGAGTGATAGTTATAATAAAATTTTAGAAAGAAAAGATAATCTAGATGACTAATTTAAAGAAGTATAATATTTTTATTTTTATTACTAGTTTTTCTAAACTTTTAGTTGAACTTTTTATTCCTTTAATTTTATATAATCGTGGATTTGGCATTAAAAAGATAATTTTATTTTTAATTATTAAGTATTCTTTATGTATTTTATTTGTACCTATTGGTAGAGTTTTAGGTAATAAGTTTTCTTATACAAAGTTAATGATTTTTAGTAGCGTACTTTTTAGTCTTACTTATATTTATTTGAATTTTATGAAGTCTGTTTTTGTGCTTGCAATTCTTTATTCGGCATATTTAATGTTTTATTGGCTTGGTAGACATATTTATGCTATTTCAATTATTGAAGAGAAGAAGGCTACAGATAATGTGAGTTTATATAATATTTTTACTATTTTAGGTGGGCTTTTTTCTACTTATATTGGTGCAGTTATTATTGATAAGTTTGGATATTTAGTTTTATCAATTATAGTACTTATTTTAATGATTGTAAGTATTGTTCCACTTATTAAAATTAAAGATGTTAATATTAGTGATAAAAAAGAGACTATCAAAATTTTTAAGAGTTTTCCAATTAGAAATTATACTTTTATTACTTTAGATCAACTTAGGTATATAATATGCAGTATTTATCCACTTTATATTTATATTTATGTGAGAAGAACTTTCTCTTTTGCTGGAGTTTTAAATATTGTTAGTGGGGTGGGAAGCGTTTTATATATTTACATACTTTCTAAGAAGATGGATAAGAATAAGAAGGATTACTTAAGTTTGTCTCTTTTACTAATGGGATTTATTTATGTGTTTAAACTTTTTGTGTATGCTAAGTATTTGTTTTTAATTATTGTTTTTGTGGAGGGTGTGATTAAATCTAGTGTAGATACTATTACCCTTAGAAATACTTATTGTTATGGTAAGAACTATGATGTGATTAGTTATGTTGCTTTTATCGAAATAATTAACAATGTGGGTAGGACACTGTTTTTGGCATTATTTTATTTACTTGATTTAAGTCTTATGCAAATTATACTTATGTCGGCTATTGGAATATTTTTAAATGTGTTTATTAAATTTGATGATGGAAAATTTGGATATAGTAAAATTGAGACTGATTAGTGTGAAATAGGATTTTTAAAATAATTAAACATAACACTTGCAACCTCATAAATTTATTATATAATTTATTCATAAAACATCATCAACTACTTTCTTTATTATTATGTATTTTAATAGTAGCATAAAATGGTTGTTTTATCAGTTAAGAAGAGCAAAAGATGTTTATAGTAGTAATTGTCTTTTTTATTTATTTTAAAAAGTGTCCGAATCATAGAAAACGGTGGTTGCTAGAATTTAGAAGTATAGATCCCGTGAAAGTCCTTTTGCGAGACTCGACTATATGACGTAAGGTGCCGACAGGGTTTTAAAATATAACTCATATGGTAAAATACTATATGAGTTATTTTGTTTTAAATTGTCACTTAAAAGTCATATTATTTAGTGTATAATTAGAGTGTAAGTGAAAGGGAAAGTGTATTATGGAAATATTAAAGGTTGAAAAATTAACAAAAGTTTATGGTAAAGGAGATAATAAAGTTGTTGCTTTAGATGATGTGAGTTTTAGTGTGGATAAAGGTGAATTTGTTGCAATTGTTGGAGCGAGTGGAAGTGGTAAGTCAACACTATTACATTTATTAGGTGGGGTTGATAGACCTACAAGTGGTAAGGTATTTATTAATGGAACTGATATTTTTAAAATGAATGATGATAAACTTGCTATTTTTAGAAGAAGACAAGTTGGACTTATTTATCAGTTTTATAATTTGCTTCCTATTTTAAATGTTAAAGAAAATATTACATTACCACTTGAGCTTGATGGAGTTAAGCCAAATGATAAAGAAGTTGATGAACTTATTAAGTCTTTAGGTTTAGAAAGAAGAAGTGACCATCTTCCTAATGAGTTAAGTGGTGGCCAGCAACAAAGAACTTCCATAGGCAGAGCTCTTATTACTAAACCTGCTATTATTTTAGCAGATGAACCTACTGGTAATTTGGACTCTAAAGCAAGTGAAGAAATAGTTGGATTACTTAAGAAATCTAATAAAGAACTTAAACAAACTATTATTATGATTACTCATAACTTAGAAATAGCTAAGATGGCAGATAGGGTAATTAAACTTGAAGATGGTAAAATAGTGGGTGATATGTAATGAATATTTTAAATAAACTTACATATAAAAATTTACTTTTAAATAAAAAGAGAAGTATTGTTACTATTGTTGGTATTATCCTTTCAGTAGCGCTTATTTCTGCTGTTGCTAGTATGGTTATGAGTTTTAGGAGTAGTCTTATTAATTATGAAAAGAAAACACAAGGGGATTATCATTATGGATTTTATGGATTAAGTAATGATGAAATTGAAACTTTTAAACAAAATAGAAAGATTGAATCATTATATGCAATAAAAGAACTTGGATATGCTAATGTAGATAGTAAGAATGATTATAAACCTTATTTATTTGTTATAGAAATGGATGATGTAGCTTTTAATAAAATGGGTATTACTTTAACTGAAGGTAGACTTCCTAAGAAAGATGGAGAAATTGTTATTCCAAGGCATTTAAAGACTAATGGAAGAGTTGATTATAAAGTTGGAGATAAGATTACTTTAGATATTGGTAAAAGAATGAGTGATGGTGAAGAATTATGGCAATTTAATCCATATGAAAAAGAAAATAATGAATATTTAACTAAAGAAGTAACTAAAGAATATGAAATAGTTGGTGTTATTGAAAGACCTGGAAATGTACTTGAAGACTATAGCGCCCCTGGTTATACAGTTATTGCATATATATCTAATTTAGATATTGGTACAAATTCTGTATATGTTAGATATACTAAAGACGGAATAAAAAATCAATATGAAGTTACAGCTGGTATTTTAGGTGTTGATCCACTTATTTTTGAAAAAGGCACTACTTATGATGATGAATATTCTGAAAAATATTGGAAAGAAATGGAAAAAGCTAAATATTATTATGATAGTAATGATTATTTAATTAGACTAGAGACTAATGCATTTAGTGATGGTACAATGAAAGCTCTTACTATAATAGCAAGTATAGTTATCGTTATTATAATTGTTACAAGTGTATTTTGTATTAAAAATAGTTTTAATATAAGTGTAACAGAGAGAACTACAGAATATGGTATGCTTTCTAGTGTAGGAGCTAGTTCTAAGCAAATTAAGAAAAGTGTATATTATGAAGCATTTTTACTAGGTATTATTGGTATACCACTTGGAATTTTATCTGGACTTCTTGCAAGTTATATTTTAATAAATTTAGTTAACTATTTACTCCGTGATTCTCTTGTAAATGCAAATAGTTTCTTAATATATAGTGTATCATTATTAGGAATTATTGTAAGCATACTTTTAAGTATAGTTACTCTTTATTTATCAAGCACATCTGCTGCTAGAAAGGCTAGTAAGACAAGCCCGATTGTTAATATTAGAAAAAATAATGATATTAAAGTTAAAAAAAGAAAATTAAAGTGTCCTAAAATAATAAGCAAATTATTTGGTATAGGTGGTAAAATTTCTTATAAAAATATTAAAAGAAATAAGAGAAAATATAGAACTACAATAGTTTCTATAGTGGTATCAGTAAGTGTTTATGTTGCTCTTTCATATTTTGTTAATACAGCTTTTAAAGTAATTAAGTTAGAAGTTGGAGATTATAATTATAATATTATGTATTATTCATATTTACCTAAGTACGAAGATAATATGGCATTTGTAGATAAAGTAATTAGACTTGATAATATTAAAAAATATTCTATTAATTCTACTAGTCAATATAATGGTGATGTGAAGTATAGTGATATTGCTAAAAAATATAATGATAGTCTTATTGATGGAGAGGCAACTATTACTCTTATGTCTTTAGGAGATGAGGAGTATAGAAGGTATATTAAAAACCTAAATTTATCTTATGATGAAGTTAAAGATAAGGGAATTTTAATTAATAATGATTATTTAACTGATGATAACGGAAATAAAATTACTTTTGATATTTTAGACGTTAAAAGTGGAGATGTTTTAAAATTAGAAAAAACAGTTAGTGATGTTGATGAAAGCAAAAGTACTAGTAAATTAAATTTAGAAATTAAGAAAACTACTGAAATAAGACCTCTTGGTTATGAAAATTATTTTGGGATTCCTATTATCGTTGTTAGCGATGAATATATGAAACCACTTTTAAAATCAAACTCTATTACAGTATTTATTGATAGCTCTAACCCAGATAAATTACAAGATGATATTGATAAAATTATAGCTAATGGAAACTCTGAAGATGAAATGTATATTAACAATATTGATGCTTCTATGAGGCAAGTTAAGAATATTTATTTAATAGTAGCAATTTTCTTATATGGATTTATTATTGTTATTACTTTAATTGGAGTTACTAATATATTTAATACTATTTCAACTAATATGGCTCTTAGAAAAAGTGAATTTGCTTCACTTAAAAGTATAGGTATGACTAAGAAAGAATTTAATAGAATGATATTTTTAGAAAGTTTCCTTTACTCATTTAAATCTTTAATTATTGGTTTACCTATTGGTATAGGATTATCTTACTTAATATATCTTGGTTTAAAGGAAACATTAGATTTTGCTTATGTATTACCATTTAAAGGAATTATCATAAGTATTAGTGTAGTATTTATATTAATATTTGCGCTTAATTCTTATTCTTCTAAACGCGCTAATCAAGGTAATATAATTGAAACTATTAGAAACGAGAACATTTAGTGTTCTTGTTTTTTTTAACAATTCACCGAACGAAAAACTAACAATTCACCGAAAAAGTGTTGATAAATGTTCTAAATGTGATATTATATAAAATATATGTAGTACCTATAGGAACACTTAAAAATTAAGGAGGTTTTATTATGGATATACTCTTAATAGAAGATAATAAATCAATTTCTGATGGTTTAGAATATACTTTCAAATCTAAAGGTATTTCTCTTAAAACTGTCTCTAATTTATCTGATGCTGAAACGTTTTTAAGAAAAGAGAGCCCTAGAGTTATTCTTTTAGATGTAAGTTTGCCTGATGGAAATGGTTTTGATTTTTATAAAGAAAATATAAATGGTTTATTTCCAACAATATTTCTAACTGCAAAAAGTGCTGAAGAAGATATAGTAAATGGTTTTGAACTAGGAGCAGAAGACTATATAACTAAACCTTTTAAAACAGGAGAATTACTTGCAAGGGTTAATAAAATTTTAAAGAAAGAAAATACTGTAAGTGTCGGAAATATAAAGTTTGATTTAAATAAAATGGAAGTATATAATAATGAAGAAATTATTAATTTAACAAGTTTAGAATTAAGGATACTATATTATTTATTTAAAAATTTAAATAGGGTTGTTACAAGAGATGAACTTATAAATTATATATGGAGCGTTACTGGAAATGATGTTAATGATAATACTCTTACAGTATATTTAAAAAGAATAAGAGAAAAACTTAAGGAAGATATTATACTTACAGTAAAAGGTATAGGTTATAGAATTAATGAAAAATAAAAGTTTATATTTAATTACTATTTTATGTTTGATGTGTATATTTGTAATTAATATATTGTTTTTTAAGTATACAAAAACTATTAAAGAGAATAATAATGCAGCCTTACAAAATTTAATTTATTTGATACAAAAAAACTATCCAAATGTTGATAAGAATGAAGTTATTAACATTGTTAATAGTAAAGATATAAATGCTCTTAAAGAATATGGTGTTACTAGTGAAGACTTTGTTTTAATAAAAGATAAGTTAGTATATGAAAGATATTTAATTTTAATTAATTTAGTTTTTGTAATATTTATGTTGATTTTAATAATTATTTATTTTATTAATAAGAGAAAAAAGAAAAAAGAAGTGTATAACCTTGCAAATATTCTTAAGAAAATTAATAATAAAAATTATGAGTTTGATTTAGAAAAAAGTGATGAAAGTGAATTTTCTCTTCTTATGAATGAAATTTATAAAATGGCTATTGAACTTAAAGAAAGTGCTGAAAACTCTACCAAAGATAAGATTAGTGTTAAGAAGAGTATTGAGGATATTTCACATCAACTTAAAACACCATTAACTAGCATTAATATTATGTTAGATAATTTAATTCAAAATTCTAACATGTCTGAAAGTGATAAAAATAAATTTTTAAGAGGAATAGAAAGAGAAGTTAGTAATATTAATTTTTTAGTTTTAGTACTTTTAAAACTTGCTAGTTTTGATTCTAACACTATTAAATTTAATAGAAACTATAATTCTTTAACAGATATTATAAATAAATCATTGGATAATTTAAGTGTTCTGATAGATTTAAAAGATGTTAATGTTTTAGTGAATGTAAATACCAATATAAAAATATATACTGATTTTAATATGGAGGTTGAAGCTATTACTAATATTATTAAGAATTCAATCGAACACACTAAAAGCAAGGTAGTGCTTACTGTAAGTGATAATAAACTTTATACTGAACTCACTATTAAAGACAATGGAATGGGTATTGATAAAGATGAAATCGGGCATATTTTTGAAAGATTTTATAAAGGTAAAAGTTCTAAGGAAAATAGTTTTGGAATAGGGCTTTCTCTTTCTAAAGCGATTATTAATAAAGATAATGGTAAAATAGAAGTAGAAAGTAAAAAAGGAGAATATACTTTATTTAGAATAAGATATTTTAAAGATATATCAAATTTAGTAAAATAAAAATAAATATAGGTGGTGGTTATATGAATGTTTTTGTTTTAGGTTCTAGAGAGAAAGTTTATGAAATTTTAGATATTCTAAAAGAACATTATAAAAAAGAAGTTTTTCTTATTGATTATGGTCTTATTATGTTTAGAACTAATATTACAGCTGAACAAAGACTTTATGATTTTTTAAGTGTAGAAAAAGACCCTTCTGTTGCATTAAATAAATATAAAGAATTTGTAAAAGGTCTAGTTTATAACAGAATAGATAATATGATTAAAGAAAAAAGTGATAAGATAATTGTTATTACTTCTTCTGTAAATTCAATTAATTTAGATGATTGTAAATATATAGATAAAGCAGATGTTGTTATAGATTTTAATGATACTAAATATTTAAGATTGAAAAAGTCTTAAATATTTTTTATTTTATATATTTAACTGGGGAGTAAGAATTTATGAACGAACTTATTAATCAGGTTACTAGTATTAGCACTTATGATAATCTTCCGACTAGTTTGAATTCTAATTTTAGTGTTGTTAATTTAGTAAATGGTTTAACCTCGTGTTAGAAGCAGACAAGAAAACTTGGTCAAATAGGGCTCTTACTTATACAATTACACTTGCTAATGAAATTGATGTGCCTTATTTAAGTTCTGTTATTACAGACGTGCTTGATATAACTTTTATAGGATTTGTAGATGGCAGGTTAAAGTTAATGTAGCAAATTTATCTTGTGATAAATATACATATGATAAAAGTAGTGAACTTCTAACTTTATATATTGATGATATAGGTGCTAATGAAAATATAAAAATAACATTTGAAGTAACTAAAAAAATATTTTTTAGTTAATGAAATTCAAAGCAATACAGTTAAAATACTTAGTCCGGTTAGAAGAGGAAATATTTATTCTTGTAGTGACCATTATTGGAGAAGATAGAAATCACTTTAATTATATAGATGGTTTTTATTTTGATATTATATAGTTAAAATAATAATTCCTGTTAAAACTCTAGTTGTTTTTTTAAATTTTTAATGTTATAATTGACTTATAATAGAGGAGGAGAAAGATGAAAAAAAGATTACTAGGGATATTTGTTATGATATCTATTTGTTTACTTAATATAACTCCATTAATGGCTGCTACAACATACAAATTAGATATTGTTAAACAAAATCAAGGAAAAAAGCAATTGTCAACTAGTGGCGCTAATATACTTAATACTATTAACTTAGATAAATCTGATTTTGCTAAGGGAAAAGTTGCTGTTGATGTTATTATTAATAACTCAAAGTCAGTTAGTATTATGTATGCTGTAGATAATAGTTCAAGTATGCAGAATGTTAAAAGTTCACTTGCTAGCACTTTAACTGAAAAATATGAAACATTAGGTAATAATTATCCAGCTGTAGCTCAAGGAATTAGTTATAGAGGTATATTGAATGAAACTGAAAATACTATATCTATGTCACCACAAGTTGGTACAACTGGTAATATATTTGGTGCTTATTCTAATGAAGCAGGAATTGGAGAAGACGGTTCAGTATTTATCGCGATGGATTCTGCTGTTAGAGCTTTAAAAGATTCGGGTTCTGAAAGTAAGATTCTTGTTGTATTTGTTGGTAATATGGGTACAGAAGATGAAAGTACATTAAAAACAACTATTGATTCATACATTAATAATGATGGAATTAATATTGTTGCTTATGGTGTTAATTTATCTGATACTACAAGCTTTGATAATGTTTTTGCAAATGCTACTCGTTATAATGTGACTACAGATACTTTAAGTAATATTAATTTAAATGAATTAATGACTACTGAAAATACTGGAGCAGTAGCACTAAATAATGTCGCTGTTAATATTTCTTTTGATACTTATATCTTAGATAATTTTGATATTAACAATGTAACTGTAACTCAAGGTGAAGCAGCATTTGCAGATAACGAAATTAACTGGGGAGCTGATAACATCGATGCCAATAAAACAGTTACTTTATCTTATGAGTTACAATTAAAGTCTAATATTGATACAAGTTTAGTTAACAAAGCTACTTTGAGAACTAGTAGACAAATTAAGGTATATGAAAATGCTAGTCAATTAATTGGTATATATCCAAGTGATGATGAGATTGAAGATAGTACTTGTAGTCCACAAATTAAAATAATTAGTGGAAGTGTTACTAATCCAAATACTGGTATTGCTGATTATATTATTCCCGCAGCTTGTTTGATGGCAGTTGCACTTATAACAATAGTAATTTTAAATAGTAAAAACGAATTTAATCGTATATAAAATAACGGAACTAAATTGTTCCGTTTTTTTTATGATATTTCATTTTTGTTAAGGAATTTGTCTAAGTCGTCAGTATATATTATTTCATTATTGTTAGTTAATATATCAACTACTTTACCAGATTTTAGGTATAATATTATTGGTACTTCTGTTTTATAGTTTTTTGTTTCTGGAAATATGTTATTTATAGTGGCTTGATAATCTTTATTATTTGTAACATTAATATAAATCATTTTATCAAGTATATTTTTATTTGTGAAATATTTTAATATTCTTTTTTCCATATTGTAATTATTTTTGTCTGAAGTTTTTCCGATATAAATTAATACTTCATTCATTTCACTAATTACAGTTGATGCCTCATTTAAATTTACTTCTTCTATTTTTTCTGTTAATGGACTGTTATTCAGTTTATCTTCTTTATATACATCACTCCATCTTTTCAAGTATAAAGTAAGAATTAAGACTGCAAGAAATAAAAGTGCAAGTGCTAAATAGTTTTTTGTAGAAATTTTTTTGTTCATAAGTATCACCATCCTAAAAATATTTTATCAAATTTTTATTAAAATGTCTTCTTATTTTTTATTGTCTATTAATATTTTACGTGTTTTCGTGTGTTAATTATTTTTTTATTAAAAAGAGTCCATTGTAATTTAAATATATCTTACGTACTCGCTCTCTTTCTATATCTATCCAAAAATATTTTACATCATCATTCATATACTTCTTAAAAAATAATCGTGAACTTGTGATATAATTATATAAGAGAGATTAGATTTATTTTTTAGAATGGAGTGGTAGGTGATAAATATTGTGAAAAA